>VOFG01001070.1_pt1 | contig 123473 bp, 207 predicted proteins | sample 5384171 | NCBI WGS metagenome assembly VOFG01 (sample SAMN12384726, study PRJNA508395) | human gut metagenome | isolation source: healthy gut F | host: Homo sapiens
TGCGACTCATTTGATGCAGCAGGCACTGCGTGAGGTGCTCGGCAGTCATGTAGAGCAGAAAGGTTCATTAGTGGACAAGGATAAACTTCGTTTTGACTTTACGCATTTCTCGCCAATGACGGAAGAGGAAATTGCAAAAGTAGAGGAAATTGTAAATCGTGAAATTGCGGCAGGTCTTGATGTTGTTACAAATGAAATGTCGATAGAAGATGCGAAGAAGACCGGTGCGATGGCTCTGTTTGGTGAAAAATACGGCGAGGTTGTCCGCGTTGTTCAGATGGGAACATTTAGTTCTGAACTTTGTGGTGGTACTCATGTAAGTAACACCAGAAATATTTCTGCTTTCAAGATTATTTCAGAAAGCGGTGTTGCAGCAGGTGTACGTCGAATTGAAGCACTGACAGGAAAAGCTCTTTTTGAGTATTACAATACGATGGAGAGTGAACTGCAAAAGGCAGCAAAACTTTTGAAAGCAGTGCCGTTAGAGGTAAGTGCAAAAATAGTTTCATTGCAGGATGAAGTAAAACAACTTCAGAAAGAAAAATGATAAATTAAAAGCAAAACTTGCGAAAGAAGCTGCAGGAGACATGTTGTCCGGAGACCAAAGAAGTGGATGGAATCCATATTCTGACAAAGCAGCTTACGGATGTTGATATGAACGGCATGCGTGATTTGGGCGATGAGGCAAAACAGAAGCTTGGTGAGGCATTTATTGTATTTGCAAGCCAGGTTGGGGAAAAAAGTGAATTTAATTGCCATGGCAACTGATGGTGCGATGAAAAAGGGCGCCCATGCCGGCAATTTAATTAAAGAAGTTGCATCCATCGTAGGCGGTGGCGGTGGCGGTACCGTCCGAACATGGCGCAGGCAGGGGGCAAGAATCCGGCGAAAATTCCGGAGGCACTTGCACATGCAAAAACTGTGATGGAGCAGCAGATTAAGAATTAATGTGGAGGAATTGAGCATGGAAAAGTCAAGCAGAAAAAAGGTAGGTTTCTTTAGCAAAATCGGTTTTAAAATGGTACTAATTATTGCTTTGGCAGGAGCAGTAATTTCAGCTGTTACAATGTTAATGATTGTTCCACGCAGTACCAAACAGATTGAAACTTTGACAAAGAATGAGATGACAAATTTGGTACAAGCGTATTCAACAGATTTAAATGATAAGTTGATGGAAAAACGTGTCTTATCTTATGATGGTTATGCTAATATTTTAAGAAATGTTAAAATTTCGGATTAGATACTTCTTATGCGTATTTGGTTGACAATGAAGGTATTATGCGTTTTCATCCAACGGAATCAAAGGTTGGTAAATCAGTAGAAAATGCTGTTGTGAAAGATGTAGTAAGCCGCATGAAAAAGGGGGAGAATGTCAAAAACGATTTTGTAACGTATGAATTCAAGGGCGAAATAAAATATGCTGCATATCATGTACTTAATGACAAAAGCATTTTAGTTATCACAGCAGACAAGGGAGATGTGATGTCAGTTCCAAATTCCATGTGGGTACGTGGGATTTCAGTTGCTGTCATTGGAATTATCTTAAGTGTTTTAGTTGGTTTATTAGCAGTTGTTTTGATTGTTCGTCCGCTGGTAAGTCTTACGGATGTCATTGATGAGACAGCAAGACTGGATTTCACAAATGATGATAAAGTGAAGAAGATTGCACTTCGCCGCGATGAAGTTGGTTTGATGGGTAAATCCGTGGCGGGCATGAGAGAAAGTCTTCGTCAGAGTATTGTGAATTTGAAGGATTCCAGTCAGAAGATTTGCGAAGAAGTCAGTAAAGTAAATGATGTCAGTGAACAGATTCGTGAGCAGTGTATGGATAACTCTGCAACGACGGAGCAGTTAGCAGCCGGCATGCAGGAAACTTCTGCAACGACAGGAACAATTACACAGAACATCGGAGACATGAGACAGGGTGCATCCGATATCGCAAAAACTTTCCAAAGATGGTGTGAGACTTTCTGATGAGATTTCAGAAAGAGCAACAGCACTTGGTGAGTCCGCAAATTCAGCGATGGATCGCGCCGGTTCTATGTATGATACAATTAAGACACAGGTAGAAAAAGCAGTAAGCGCTGCTGATTGTGTAAAACAGATTAATGAGATGACGGAGTCCATTATGCAGATTTCTTCTCAGACAAGCCTTTTGGCATTGAATGCGTCTATTGAAGCTGCTCGTGCCGGTGAGGCAGGAAAAGGATTTGCTGTCGTTGCTTCGAAATCAGTAAACTTGCGAACGAAACATCGGATTCGGTAACAAGTATTAATGAGATTGTACTTGAAGTAAACTCTTCTGTGGATGAAATGGTTCAGAGCATGGAGGGAACAACGAAGTTCTTAGACGAAGTGGTATTAAAAGATTATGACCAGTTCAGAGCTATCAGCGACCAGTATAACAATGATGCAGATGTTGTAAAGACAAGCATGGAAAATGTAGAGCATGCTATTCTTTCACTTACCGATTCGATTGGAGTGATTGCTGACGCAATTGCGGTATTAACACAACGATTGATGAAGCAACCGTTGGTGTAACTGATATTGCAGAAAAGACCGGAAGTGTCGTAACTGAGGCAGCACAGAATGCAGAACTTGTAGATACCTGCATGGATTCTGTAGAGCAGCTTGAGAAGATTGCTGATAAGTTTACTTTTGTAAAATAACAAAAAGCGGTTAGTCATTAACTAAATAAACAACCAAAAGAGGGTTCCTTTGTGAGACGGGATAACGCTTCGCGTTATAGTCTCCACAAAGGAACCCTTTTGGTTGTTTTATGATTAGTTCGTATGAAACAGCTTTTGTTTGTGTTTACAGAGTAAACTTGCCATTATGCGATAGACTGAAGTAACTAAGTGATTCTGTTTGTAAGAATGTATTCGATGCTAATCTATTTGGTTTCCGGTAATTTAGAAAAACTTTGTGACTCGTGGGTTTTGAGTACGTCAGTAGGTGGCACTGGTAGTTTCAGTGCCCCTACTGTTACGCACTCAACGAGCGCAAGCGCCCACGAGACGCAAAGTTTTTTTTCAAAATTAGCGGATCCCCAAAAGATTTCTCATCGATTACTTCTACGCCATATATGCATCTTCTCAGCTTCTTTAATCAATTCATCACGGAAATCCGGATGAGCGATGCCGATTAATGCTTCAGCTCTCTGCCAGCCGGAGAGTCCTTTTAAGTTTACCATACCGTATTCGGTTACGACATACATTGTGTTTGCACGGGTATCGGTAACGATGGAACCGTTTGCTAAAGTTGGGCGGATACGGGACTGTACTTCGCCCTGCTTATTTTTAAAGGTAGAAGAGAGGCAGATAAAGCTCTTTTTCCGCCTTTTGATTTATAAGCACCTAATACGAAATCAAGCTTGGCCACCTGCTCCACTGATATTTTTTATGCCGGCGGATTCAGCATTAACCTGTCCAAACAAATCAATGTCAACAGCATTGTTAATTGAAATGAAGTTATCATGTGCGGAAATGACATCAATTTCATTGGCATAATCTACAGGGAACACTCATGCATTCCGGATTGTTATCCAAATAGTCATACAATTTCTTTGTGCCGGCAGCAAAAGCGTATACCTGACGGTAGGCCTTTGTTTAAGTTTTTTCTTAGAACCATTGATTTTTCCAGCTTTGGCAATGTCAACAAAAGCATCGACATACATTTCGGTGTGAACACCAAGATCTTTAAATCGGATTCAGCAATCAGTGAGCCGACAGCGTTTGGCATACCGCCAATTCCCAACTGAAGGCAGGCACCGTTTGGAATCTGCGCAACGATCTGTCTTGCTACTGCGTGGTCAACTTCTGTTGCAGCAGCACCGCCGCCCATTTCTGCGATTGGTGGGTTTGAGCCTTCGATAATCATATCTACTTTAGAAATATGAATTCCATTTTCAAATCCGCCAAGACAGCGTGGCATGTTTTTGTTTACCTCAACGATAATGGTTTCGCGCGCTCGCAGGCAGCTCCCAAATGGGAAGCACTTGGTCCAAAGTTAAAGTATCCGTGTTCATCCATCGGTGCTACCTGCATAACAGCAATGTCCACAGGATTTTCTAAATCACGGTAATAACGTGGCAGTTCCGAATAGCGGATTGGAGAGTAGAAAGAAAAATCCTTTTGCAACAGCTTTTCTTTCGATTCCGCTCATGTGCCAGGAGTTCCATGTCATGTGTGCAGCCGGATTCAATTTTGAAAATCTCCGGTTCCCACATCAGGATACCGCCACGGAAGTTCACATCGTGAAGCTCCGGCAGACGTTTGGCAAGTTCTTTGTCGAAATCCACAGGTGTTGTCACGGTCCAGCCGTAATCCACCCAGTTTCCTGACTTAACCACTTCGGCTGCCTCTTTGGCAGTCACAAAGTTTACTCTTATATAATTCGTTCATATCTGGTAAAACCTCCATTCTGGTAACTATATTTGCAATATGTTTATTTTAGCATTATCGCATGGTGCGGTCAAGTAGCCAGTCGGTTCACAAAATGTTCATGGAAAAAGTTTGTTAAATTGTTGACAATATCGTTTTCGTTTGTTATTATGAGTAAGGATTGAATCATAAAAAGTGGTAAATTGTAGTTTGATTTACAGATAGGAAAAAGATATGATAAAAGCAATATATCCGGGTAGTTTTGATCCCGTTACATATGGGCACTTAGATGTTATTAAGAGAGCATCCAAAGTAGTGGATGAATTGATTATCGGAGTGCTTGTGAATCAGGAAAAAACGCCTTTATTTACAAGGGAAGAGCGTGTAGAACTGTTAAAGCAGACCACGAAAGAATTTCCAAATGTGAGGGTTTTAACATTTACCGGATTGACAATTGATTTTGCCAAACAAAATGATGCAAAGCTGATTATCCGCGGTCTCCGTGCCGTGACGGATTTTGAATCCGAGATGCAGATTGCACAGACTAATCACAGCATTGAGCCGGAGATTGATACGATGTTTTTTACTACGAGTCTTGAGTATGCTTTCCTAAGTTCCACCATTGCGAAAGAAGTTGCTTTTTATGGCTCGGATGTATCGAAACTGGTGCCGGAAGTTGTTCAGAAGGCATTCAGAGAAAAGTATGATCAGAAACTGCGAAAGCAGTGATGATAAATTAAGTAGTATTAGTAAAAAATTTATAAGGAGGATATATTCATGTCTAAGAAAGTTGTATTAGCAGGTGCTTGCCGTACGGCAATTGGTAAAATGGGTGGTGCATTAAGCACAACCCAGCACCAAAATTAGGTTCTATCGTTATTGAGGAGGCTCTTAAGAGAGCAGGCGTGCCAAAGGATGCCGTTGACCATGTTTACATGGGATGTGTAATCCAGGCAGGTCTTGGTCAGAACGTAGCTCGTCAGGCATCCATCGGTGCTGGTCTTCCAATCGAGACAACAGCAGTTACCGTAAACGTTGTTTGTGGTTCCGGTTTGAACTGTGTAAATATGGCAGCTCAGATGATTCAGACAGGAGATGCTGATATCGTTGTTGCCGGTGGTATGGAGAACATGTCCATGGCTCCTTACGCAGCTATGAATGCTCGTTTTGGTTACCGTATGAACAATGGTAAACTTGTGGATACAATGGTAAACGATGCCCTTTGGGATGCATTCAATCAGTATCACATGATGATTACTGCTGAGAACGTAGCAGAGAAGTACGGAATTACTCGTGAAGAGTTGGATGAGTTCTCTGCTAACAGCCAGCAGAAATGTGAAGCTGCTATCGCTGCAGGTAAATTCAAAGATGAGATTGTTCCTGTTGAAGTCAAATCTAAAAAAGAAAACAATCGTATTTGATAAAGATGAGGGACCACGTCCTGGTACAACAGCTGAGAGCCTTAGCGGTCTTAGATGCTGCTCCGGTAAAGAAGGCGGTGTGGTAACAGCTGGTAACGCTTCCGGTATTAATGATGGTGCAGCTGCGATTGTAGTAATGAGCGAAGAAAAAGCAAAAGGGCTTGGTGTAACACCAATGGCAACATTTGTAGCCGGTGCTCTTGGCGGTGTGGATCCAAAAATCATGGGTATTGGACCGGTCGCTTCTACAAAGAAGGTTCTTGCTAAAACAGGCATGAGCATTGATGACTTTGATTTAATTGAGGCAAACGAGGCATTTGCAGCACAGTCTGTAGCAGTAGCCGTGACCTTGGATTTGACCTTAGCAAATTGAATGTAAACGGTGGTGCAATTGCACTTGGACATCCGGTTGGAGCAAGTGGATGCCGTATCCTTGTTACATTGCTTCATGAGATGCAGAAACGCGATGCAAAGAAAGGTCTTGCAACACTTTGTATCGGTGGTGGAATGGGATGTTCCACAATTGTTGAGAGAGACTAATTTTACTTTTGGGACGAGCCGGTATTATATCGGTTCGTTCCTGTGATGTAAAAAAGAAATTTTAAATGGAGGATACTTTCAATGGAATTTGTAACATATGAAGTAGAAGGTGCAGTTGGTATTATTACCATCAACCGCCCAAAAGCATTGAATGCGTTAAACAGTGCTGTTTTGGATGAACTGAATCAGACTTTGGATGCAGTTGACCAGAACGAAATCCGCTGCCTGATTTTGACAGGTGCCGGAGAGAAATCTTTTGTTGCAGGTGCAGACATCGGAGAGATGAGCACATTGACAAAAGCAGAAGGCGAAGCCTTTGGTAAAAAGGAAACGATGTATTCCGTAAGTTAGAGACATCCGATTCCTGTTATAGCTGCAGTAAACGGTTTCGCTCTTGGTGGCGGCTGTGAGATCTCTATGAGCTGTGATATCCGTATCTGCTCTGAGAATGCCGTATTTGGCCAGCCGGAAGCAGGTCTTGGTATTACTCCTGGATTTGGTGGAACACAGAGACTGGCTCGTTTAGTAAGCTCCTGGAATGGCTAAGCAGTTGATCTACACAGCAAGAAATATTAAGGCTGACGAGGCATATCGCATTGGTCTTGTAAATGCTGTATATCCACAGGAAGAACTGATGGATGCAGCAAAGAAGATGGCATCCGGTATTGCTAAGAATGCACCGATTGCTGTCCGCAACTGCAAAAAGGCAATTAACGAAGGTCTTCAGGTAAATATGGATGAGGCAATTGTAATCGAAGAGAAATTGTTCGGTGACTGCTTTGAGACAGAAGATCAGAAAGCTGGAATGGGCAATTTCTTAGAGAAAGATAAAGAGAAAAAATTAAAAGTGGTACCATTCAAAAACTGTTAATTCGTGACGACATCCCGTCTGGGATTTGAATCAAATACAATGGAGGTAAATACAATGAAAGTTGGTATTATTGGAGCTGGAACAATGGGTTCCGGTATTGCGCAGGCATTTGCGCAGACAGAAGGTTATGAAGTATATTTGTGTGACATCAATGAAGAATTTGCTGCAAATGGTAAAAACAAGATTGCAAAAGGTCTTCAGAGACTGGTTACAAAAAGGAAAGAAAACACAGGAAGAAGTTGACGCTATCTTAGCAAAAATTACAACTGGTGTAAAAGATATTTGTACCGATTGTGATTTGATTGTTGAGGCAGCTTTGGAAGTTATGGATGTTAAAAACAGACATTCAAAGAATTGCAGGATATCGTAAAGAAAGAAGATTGCATTTTTGCTACGAATACTTCTTCTTTGTCAATTACAGAAATCGGTGCAGGTATTTCTCATCCGGTTATCGGAATGCACTTCTTCAACCCGGCTCCTGTTATGAAGCTTGTTGAAGTTATCCGCGGCGAGAACACAACAGACGAAGTAAACGATAAAGTAGTTGCTATTGCAAAAGAAATTGGTAAAACACCGGTTGAGGTAAAAGAAGCTGCCGGATTTGTTGTAAACCGTATCTTGATTCCTATGATTAATGAAGCAGTTGGCATCCTTGCTGATGGTGTTGCTTCTGCTGAGGGTATCGATGCTGCTATGCAGCTTGGTGCAAACCACCCAATGGGTCCTCTTGCACTTGGTGATTTGGTTGGTCTTGATATCTGCCTTGCTATTATGGAAGTTCTTCAGGCAGAGACTGGTGACCCGAAATACCGTCCACATCCATTGCTTCGTAAAATGGTACGTGCCGGCAAACTCGGACGTAAAACTGGTGTTGGATTCTTTGATTATTCCAAATAATATTATAGAAAGGAGTTCATGTTATCATGGATTTTAAATTAGACAAACAGCATGAGATGGCGAGACAGTTGTTCAAAGATTTTGCTGAGAACGAAGTAAAGCCACTTGCGCAGGAAACCGATGAAACAGAAGTATTCCCTCGTGAGACTGTTGACAAAATGATGAAACTTGGTTTCATGGGAATTGCGATTCCTAAAGAGTACGGCGGACAAGGCTGTGACCCATTGATGTACACAATGTGCGTTGAGGAGTTGGCTAAAGTTTGTGGTACAACAAGCGTTATTGTATCCGCTCATTCTTCTCTTGGTGCTGACCCAATTATGATGTACGGTACAGAAGAGCAGAAAAAGAAATATCTTGTACCACTTGCAAGTGGTGAGAAATTAGGCGCTTTCGGTTTGACTGAGCCGGGTGCAGGTACCGATGCTCAGGGACAGCAGACAAAAGCTGTTTTAGATGGCGACGAATGGGTACTCAATGGTTCTAAATGCTTCATCACAAATGGTAAAGAAGCAGATATTTACATCATCATTGCTGTAACCGGTATCATTGAAAAACGTGGTAGAAAAGTAAAAGAGATTTCTGCATTCATCGTAGAGAAAGACACTCCGGGATTTACATTCGGAACCAAAGAGAAGAAGATGGGTATCCGTGGATCTTCAACATACGAGCTTATTTTTGAAGACTGCCGTATTCCAAAAGAAAATCTCCTTGGTGCACAGGGCAAGGGTTTCGGAATTGCTATGCATACTCTGGATGGCGGACGTATCGGTATCGCTTCTCAGGCTCTTGGACTTGCAGAAGGTGCTTTAGAAAGAACAATCGAATATGTAAAAGAAAGAAAACAGTTCGGACGTTCTATCGGACAGTTCCAGAATACACAGTTCCAGCTTGCTGATATGGCAACAAAAGTGGAAGCTGCTAAGATGCTTGTATATCGTGCAGCAATGGCAAAAGCTACGCAGAAAGTATACAGTGTTGAAGCTGCTATGGCTAAATTATATGCAGCAGAAGTTGCTATGGAAGTAACAACAAAAGCTGTTCAGTTACATGGTGGTTACGGATACATCAGAGAATACGATGTAGAGCGTATGATGCGTGATGCAAAAATCACAGAAATCTATGAAGGAACTTCTGAAGTACAGATGATGGTTATCTCTGGCAGCTTATTGAAATAGGAGGTGCTCTCGTGAAAATAGTAGTATGTATTAAACAGGTACCGGATACTAAGGGCGGCGTTGTATTTAACCCGGACGGTACATTGAATAGAGGTGCGATGCTTACCATCATGAACCCGGATGATAAAGCCGGTTTGGAAGCAGCACTGAGAATTAAAGAAGAAACAGGTGCAGAAGTTACTGTTCTTACCATGGGACTTCCAAAAGCAGAAGAAGTTCTTCGTGAGGCAATGGCAATGGGCGCTGACAATGGTATCCTTGTAACAGACCGTGTACTCGGTGGTGCTGATACATGGGCAACTTCTACAACAATTGCCGGTGCACTTCGTAACATTGATTACGATTTGATTATCTGGTAGTCAGGCTATCGATGGTGATACTGCACAGGTTGGTCCACAGATTTCCGAGCACTTGGATATTCCGGTTATCTCTTATGCACAGAATATCAAAGTGGAAGGTGACAGCGTAATCGTTGAGCGTCAGTATGAGGACAGATATCATGAAGTTAAGGCTAAAATGCCTTGCCTGATCACTGCTCTTTCTGAGTTAAACGAGCCAAGATATATGACTCCGGGTGGAATTTTCGATGCATGTGACAAAGAAGTTACCGTATGGGGCAGAGCAGACTTAAAGGATGTAGATGATTCTAACCTCGGTCTGAAAGGTTCTCCGACAAAAATTGCAAAAGCTTCCGATAAGGTTCGTAAAGGGTGCCGGCGAAGTCGTTACCCTTGACCCGGCAGAAGCTGCTCAGTATATTGTAGATAAGTTTAAAGAGAAACATGTAATCTAATTATTATAAAGGAAAAGTGGTGAAAAAATGAGTTTAGAAGAATATAAAGGTGTATATGTCTTTGCACAGCAGGTTGACGGAGAAGTAAGTGGAATCGCTTACGAACTGCTTGGCAAAGCAAAAGATCTGGCAAAAGATTTGAACGCAGAAGTTACCGCTGTTTTGCTTGGTTACGGTGTTAAAAGGGCCTTGCGGATTCTTTGGCTGAGTATGGTGCAGACAAAGTAATCGTAGTGGATGACAAAGAACTTGAAGTATATCGTACAGAGCCATATGCTCATGCACTTGCTTCTGTAATCAATGAGTACAAACCTGAAATTATGCTTGTTGGTGCAACAGCAATTGGCCGTGACTTAGGTCCTCGTGTATCCGCACGTGTAGCAACTGGTCTGACTGCTGACTGTACAGTACTTGAGATTGGTGATTTCACCGATAACATGACAAAGGAGACCATTCCAAATCAGCTTCTTATGACACGTCCTGCATTTGGTGGTAATACAATCGCTACGATTGCATGTCCATACAACCGTCCACAGATGGCTACCGTTCGTGCCGGTGTTATGCAGAAGATTGACCCAATTAAGGGTGCAAAAGCTGAAGTAATCGAGTACAATCCGGGATTTACTCCGGACAACAAATATGTTGAGATTCTTGATGTTGTGAAGTCTGTAGCTGACACAGTAGATATCGCAGATGCTAAGATTTTGGTATCCGGCGGTCGTGGTGTTGGAAGCGAAGAGAACTTCAAACTTCTTCAGGATTTGGCAGATGTACTTGGCGGAACAGTAAGCTGCTCCCGTGCCGTTGTTGAGAATGGCTGGCTTCCGGTTGAGCGTCAGGTTGGACAGACTGGTAAGACAGTTCGTCCTAACGTATATTTTGCAATCGGTATTTCCGGTGCAATTCAGCATGTTGCAGGTATGGAAGAATCTGACATTATCGTTGCAATTAACAAAGATGAGACAGCTCCAATCTTTGACGTAGCTGATTACGGTATTGTAGGCGACTTGAATAAGATCGTTCCTCAGTTGACAGAAATGCTGAAAGCAGAATTGGCTGAGAAAAACTAATCTTTAGGCGAGAAATCGTTTGATAAAAAAAGAAAACAATAAATTACAGTTTGTGGTTTATTGTTTTCTTTTCATTTGAGGGTGTTTAGATGATGAAGAAAAAAAAGTATATCAAAAACACTATGCGTTTATTGTAGAAAACCCGGAAGATGAATTTTGGGAAAAGTGTATGTCTTAGGACAGGATGGTACAAATCAAGTAGATTCGTATTTTTTGTGTCGATTTAACATAATAACAAAAATGTGTTTTTTATCATAAAGCGCTGCTAGTTTGTCTGTTGGCAGTTATCATGACATTTTTATTAACTGCCTGCGGTGTAAGTGGCGACCAGATTGCTGTAAACAAGCCGTAGCATAAAGGCTCAAACGCCAAAAACGAATTGCCGGTGTCTTGATTTGTGCAGGGTTTATCGCTTCCGTGATTTGGAAACGAATCAAAGCAAAGAAAAATGGTTATCAGCAGAGTAACCTTTACGGTGATATTGCAAAATGTGTTATCATTACCGCAGTAGCAACCATTGCCCTTTGATGTAATTTCTAAGAAAAAAGAGTAGTAAATAACAACAAAGAAACACCTCGTGTGAGACGGGATAACGCAGAGCGTTATAGTCTCCACGGGGTGTTTTTTGTTGTTTTGTAATGTTCGAGGGGAGGCTCATAGAGTGTAAAATTGCGTCAAAGGTTTGGATTTTTTGGGTGGGCATACGGGGTGTTTTTTTTGGTAAAATGAGATGAAACGTATGACCGAAATATGTTGTTGGGGGAAAATAGAATAATTTTACTGCGTTAAATTTTAGGAAAATGATTTAAGCGGTTGAATGATATAATCGGTATCAGGTACTTTTTTGTTGCCGATGAAACCACAAACTTCTTTTGAATTGTTGTATTTATTTTCTGTTTTTATCGGCAACATAACAAGTTCTTCTCTAGGAGTAAGGAGAACTTAGAATTTCAAAAGAAGAGGAGGGTTTTCTATGAGTAAGAAAACACACAAAAAATATGTAGCTTTATTAACACTGTTAGCAATGGTTGTTTGTACAATGTTTTGTACAAACACAGTTAAAAGCAGATACCGACTTACCATGGGATGAATCTGAAGTAGTAGAAACATCCACATGTGTAGTTAATGGCGTAGAACGGAGTTTGATTATTCTTGACGATGCATCTGTATATTTAAGAATAGGAGAATCCACCCCTCTCTTGATTTATGTTGGCTTTAAATCAGCTAAGTTTGATCAATATGGAACAATTTGGGTGATAGATTCTCGTGATGATGCTATACGTTGGTGGAATTATGACTTATCTCCTACTAATCGTATCTTTCATGCGATTGATAAGCCAACTGCAGAAAACCCAGATGCTTTTGTTGATGACGTTGAAGCATTCATACTTGATGAAAATAACAAATTCATTGTTGGATACAAAACTTTTTCTGGTCAAACTTATCCAATATTGACATTGGATGAGATGAAAGAAATTTTAAAAGATTCATCATCGACACCAACACCTACACCAACACCTACACCATCAAACATTCCTACCCCTACTCCAACAATTCCTGCAGCTACCCCTAATGTTCCTACTCCTCCTGCTCCAACAGTTAGCCCTGTTGCTACTCCCCAACCACAAATACTCCTGCTGTTACCCCAAAAAAACAACCGTAGCACCAAAAGTATCTGTGAAAAGAAAGCTGGTTATTCCTGTCTTTCTATTGGAAATAAAGTAACTAGCAAGTACAAACTTGCAAAGGGTAAACTTACTTGGAAAGGAAGCAGCAAGAGTAAGAAATATTCTGGAATTAAGTCAGCTGCCTTCATAAAGAAGAGTGGTAACCTTGTCTTCTTAACTAAGAAAGGTAAAAGCATACACTTTATCTCCTAAGGGAAAGAAAAAGTGTATTGTTAAGAAAAAAGTAAAAAACTTATCTTAAAAAATAAGTTTGCAGTAAAGGTTCAAGTAGGTAAGAAGTTTATTAATCTAGCTAATAAGTAATGCTAACCGCTAAATTTTGATAAGCAGATAAAATCGAGAATGATGATAAAAAAGGAGGAAGAGTTGTATGAAAAAAAGTGTAAGTATTAATTCGGATGAAAAGGATGAAAGCCGTTTGTTAGATATGGTGGAACGGGAAAGAATAAAGTATGGAGGAAAAAAATATGGCGAATGAATTAGCAACATCAAAAGACATAACGAATTACCTTAAGCATGTATTTGATTTAGAAAAAATGTTATACCAACAGAATGAGATTTTAGAACATTTACGAGATTCTATTGGTAGTGTGAATTATCAAATGAAGTTGGAACCAGAAATTTATCAAGAAAAAAGACCAAGTGTGGTGGGAGGAATTATAACAGCAATTGCATGTGCTTTTTTTTGCAATTTTAGTTTATTTTGGTTATGTTTTTTGAAATCACCAGAAGGTGGAGCTCCAGGATGGTTTTTAAACATTATGCTTGGAATTATTGGTATATTTGTTTGTTTTGTGGTAGGTGGAATTATTTTGGTTGTGTCTAATGTGGTTCAGACGCAATCATATAATCAGCAGGTGCGTATTACAAATCAGGAAAATATTGAGGAAATTCAGCGTTATAGAAAAAAATTTACTGGAAAAGGGAAAGACACTAAACGATGAATATGCTCTTTTGGCAGATGAAAGAAAGAAGACAAAAGCAGTACTTAATAAATTTTATTCCACCAATGTAATATATCCCAAATATCGTTCTTTACCAGCTATAGCATCGTTGTTTGAATATATGCTATCGGAAAGGTGTTATGGGTTGACAGGACATGAGGGGGCATACAATTTATATGAAAGTGAACTTCGTTTGGGACATATTATTAGCACATTAGATTCCATTTCGAGTGACATAAAAGAAATAAAACAGAATCAAAGAATGTTGTATGATGTTATGTCAGAATCTCAAAAAAATGACTAAAAGTATGTTTGAGCAGCAAGTTATCAATGGTACCAGGTTTTATGCGATATACGAAAAAGCAATCAGATTATGCAGTACAATCAAAGTCAAATTGCGAATCGCATGGAACATATGCACTGGCTGGAAGAACAAAAATATTTGTGGGGATAGTAAAAACAAATTGTATGTAATAAAAGTAGAATTAGAAACTGAAAGGAAGTTGGAAAAATGAAAAAAAGAAAATAGTTGCTATCGTTTTAGCAATGGTGTTGCTAGTATCACATCAGATAACAAATAAACCGACAACAAGTAAAGCTCAGCAGGATGCGGTCAGTTTGGCACAGAATTTGAGTTTTACAGGAACTTGGAGCAGTGATAAGTGGCTTATGTCAGAGGAACAGGAGGACTGGTATAAACTGGTTATTTCATCAGATGGACGTGTTGAGTTAAAAGTGATGTCATATATTGATGGATTTACATATTTTCAGTTGTATACATCTGATTTTTCCGAAGAATTATACAGGGATAATGCATATGATGGAAATATAACACAACCGGATACAGCGGTAGCAAATTATTCATTATCAAAGGGAACCTATTATTTAAAAGTTGATAATGGGTCATATATAGGTAAATATCGTTTAAATGCATCGTTTACCAGTTATGGAGTAAACGATAATAATGCGCACTCTTATGATTCGCCGCAAACGTATACTTTAGGAACTACGATTACGGGTGCAATTACAGCAACAGATGACCAGGATTGGTTTAAGGTAGTGATTCCGAAAAATGCTTACTATGTGTTTTCACTTTCGTCCTATGCAGCTCCGTACACAAATTTTTGGATATATAATAAAGACCTTTCTGAAACAGAAGAAAATGGAGATGCTTATCAGGGAAGTTTATCAAAAACCGGCTGTAACAAAGAAAGAATGTGTTTTAGCAAAAGGAACTCATTATATTAAAATCTCAGGTGATGAAGGAAAATACATTTTACGATGCGTGCCTTGAATCAGTCAAATTGTGAGCATGAATATGAAAATACGTGGGTAAATGAAACTTATTTACAGAATGGTTACACACTTCACAAATGCAAATAAGTGTGGTAAGACAAATAAAGATGAATAAGTCAAAAGAAAACGTTAAACCAAAATTATTTTTTTGGAGTATTGGTGGTGTGGTTGCAGGCAAGAAAAAGGTAAAACTTGGTTGGTCTACTACATACGACAGTGACGGCTATCAAATTCAGTATGCGCAGAACAAAAAGATGAAAAAAGCGAAAGTAATAAAAGTTAAGAATGGATACCGTTCAACAAAGACAATTAAGAAATTAAAAAAGAAGAAAAGATATTATTTCCGTATTCGTGCTTATAAGAAGGTACAGGGAAAAACAGTATATGCGAAATGGTCGAAAAGAGAAGTGCAAAGGTAAAATAGAAACTAAAAATATGAGGAGCAAAAAAATGGAGAGATTATTATTTGAATCAAAAGGTGCGCCGACAAAGGCAGTTGTTATGTCAGGTGTAGGTGGTGGAATACTTGCTGTTTTGGGGAATCGTTATTATTGTGATTTCACAGATGAAACATGCAACACATTCGGTGTATAGTGGAGTTTATGGTGGTGCGATGTCATACTCCGGCAGTTATGGAGGCGGATATTTAGTTGGTGAAGGGGCAAGGACGATGCTTATTGTATTTGGTGTCGTTAGTATTTTAGCGGCAATAGCATCTTTGTGTAGTTTGTTTGGAATTGCAAAAACCAGACTTATGGTATATGATTATCATTTAGAAGGAAGTTATTATATACCAATATTAGGTTTAACAATCCGTCGAGATTATTATGTAAAATATCAGGATATTGCTGGAATTACTAGAAATCAAAATGTTTTGATTATTCATATGGTGGGAACCCAGCAAAGAATTGCGGTAAAAAATAATCAGATGGCAGAAACGGCACATCAAATGATTCAGCAATGTATTGATTACATGAAGTATTCACAACAAAATCAGGGGACGGTGAATTAAGATGGCAATGAAAAAACAATGATGGTATTGTTAATGGTTGTTTTATTAGCTGGAATATTGTATCCACAAGGTGTTCATGCTAAATTAAAGAAGGGCATATATGTTAGTGGTTTAACTGGGAAAAGAAAAAGACTTATATTCCGATATTAATATTAAGAAACTTTCAATGAAGGCAAATCGCTTAATTGTATATGGTAAGTTTCAGTATTCAAAGTCAATGAAGAATTTTTGGGCAGGTAAAAGAGTTAACCTCAAATACAAAAAACAGTTTTTCCTTTAAAGAAAAAATGTAAAATGATATCCAGCGGAGGAGAAGGGCGTCCAGATAAATTGACTAAAAAAGTTTCTTAAAACTGGCAAAACTCTACAATGGATTAGGGTTGAGCATAGTGGTAGATAAAAATGGAAAAGTAACAAAATTAGATATTTCATCATGATATCAATTCTGAAAAAGGAGTTTTATTTTATGAAACAATACAAAAAAATCCTATGTGTATTTATGTTGATTTTTGGCGTGATAGCAGGTCAGTTATATAGTCCTGCGTCAAGTGCAAAAACAAGCAAGAAAAAGCAGCACAAAATGTATCAAAGTCTTATCAAAAGTATGATACACGTATGAAGAAATTAAGTTCCAAAGTGGAGAATTATACGGAAAAACCACGTACATTTTATGTATTTGCAGATATTGATAAGAATGGTGTGGATGAGTGCATTTTGCGCTATGTTGATGCATCCAAATGCAATACGGCAGACATATATAGTTTTGGTGAAACAACAGCAGTATATTCCATTGTAAAGGGAAAAGTGAAACCGGTTATTAAGATGCCACAATATTTCAATCCATATGAACATGATGATTATTGTGCAATATACAAAAAAAGCAATTATATTGACAGAGGTTTTAGTCATGGCTCTTTGGACCGGATGTTTTACAAGTACAAAAATGGAAAACTTTCTTCAAAAAGGTGTCTCATATACATCAACTGTAGATGAGAACAATAAGAGACATACAGAAATTAATGGTGTAAAAGTTAGTTATAAAGTTTATAAGAAAAAATTAAAAGCACTTATTGGCAATAAAAAGGGTATAAGATGAAACGTTTCTAGATATGTCTGTACAAAGGAGGTAGATAGTATGAAAAGAATGAAATGTATGATAGTATTTCTTTTGGTTGCTGGGCTTGCAGTTTCAGCACCGAAATCAAATGCAATGTCAAAAGAAGGTAAAAAACAATATACTAAGGTTTGCAGAAGTATGTAGGAAAAGGTAACGATGAATATTCGATACCTAAGTTTGCTCTTGTTGACATAGACCGAAATGGAATTCCGGATCTTATGATTCAAAAAGATGGTCAAATAACAGGGGAAATGCTTTATTATACATGCAAAAAAGCGCAATAAGAAACTGGTGAAAATAAAAGGACCTAGTTCAAAAGATAATTATCCGTGTTTTGGCGGACTTTCACGGATGCCTTCAGAAAAAGTTATGCATTTTACAGAGGAGGCCCCGGATATACGGATGATAACGGAAATGGCATTATGCCTTATCTTTATGCAGAATATAAAATCAAGAAAAATAGAATTGTCTGTGTAAGTTTTGTTAACAAAAAGAGTATATGGACAAAAATAAGGTTGAGTACAGTGGAACATATTTAGGGAAAAAAGAAGGTTACAAAGGCAGATTATAACAGAATAAAAAAGCGTGCCGAGGCGAAATAAAATTTAAAAATATTACAAATAAAAATATTGCTAAAATGAAATAGCAAAAAAGAGCTGTTTGTAACGCAGATAGAGAAGTTTATCGCGTACAGGCAGCTCTTTTTTTTGGCTTGCCGTTAAAAAATTAGGAAAAAGGTTGAATACATGGCGTGATAAAATGGAACGAGAAAAAATGAGGGTGCTAGACTGGGATGAAAGTTAAAGGAGTTATAGATGAAAAAAACAAGTTATGAAATTTCCTATGATGTGATAACAAGCATGGGGAACGAAAAAACGAATGAAGATGCTTATGGAATCCTCGAACTGCCGGACAAAAATACTTTCTTTGTATGTGATGGGCTTGGAGGACACGGTGATGGTGAAGTGGCGTCCTCTTTTTGTTGTAGAGACCATGAAACAGTGTTTGGCAGAGGGACTTTCGGTAGAAGACAGTATTATGAAAAGTCAGAACCAATTACTGGAAAAGCAGCGGCAGGAACATAAAGAAAGCGGCATGAAAACGACACTAACTTGTCTGGAAATCAAGGATGAAAAAGCAAAGTTTTCTTATGTGGGAGATTCCAGAATCTACTGGTTTGAAAAAATAAATATAAGCTGCGTACAAAAGACCACAGCGTTCCACAAATGTTAGTAAACAGCGGTGCAATAAAAGAGAAAGATATTCGCCACCATGAGGATAGAAGCCGGCTTTTTGCGGGTAATGGGAACACAATGGAATACGCCCAAATATCAAATTATGGATGAATTTGATATATCAGCAAAAAGCAGTTTTTATTGTGTACCGATGGATTTTGAATTGATTGAGGAAAAAAGAGATGGGGATGTGTTTGAAAAAATCCCGTTCGCCAAAGGAATGGCTGTCTTCCATGGAGCAGATTATCAGGCAGAACGGAAAAGGAACCAACATGGATAATTACACGGCAATTGCTGTTTTTGTTCGGTAAATAAACGGCAGAGAAAGGAGAAAACATGGCTGTTAAATGTAAAAATGGACATTGGTATGACCCGAATGTATTTCGGAGCTGTCCACATTGTAAGAAAAAGAATGAAACGCTGAGTTTGATGGTTGACAATGTTGAGGAGGACGATAAAACGGTATCCATCATGGATGCAGATTTATCACTTGGTGAACAGTTAGGTGAAATTGTGCAGGAAAACATCGGGGGTGAAATACCGATGGATGCACTTGGTGAATTTTCGGATGATGACAAAACCGTTTCCTTTGGATTCTTTGGCATGGCAGGTGTTCAGCCGGTGACCGGATGGCTGGTATGTCAGACGGGGAGGAGAGAGGAAAAGATTACAGACTTCATGTCGGAAAAAATTTTATTGGAAGAAGCAATACGATGGATGTTGTGTTGATTGATGATAAAACGATTGCAAGGAACAAGCATGCATCGGTTACCTATGACCCGAAAGGAAATGCCTTTTATGTGACGCCGGAGGAGGAAATACCGTCTATGTGGCAGGTGAGTTAGCCGGGGAAGCAGTCAAAATTTCGGCAGGTGATGTTATTACAATTGGAAAAACGGAATTGGTATTCATTCCATATTGTGAGGAGGAGAGAAAATGGCAGGAGTAAAGAAAATATTACAAAACAGTTGTCTGATTTTTTGCAGTGTGTCTGATTTGCTGCACAATCAAAGTGCAGGCAAAATATTTTAAAACACCGTATTTGTTGGAAATGGCAAAAAGTGATGCAGCACCCTATGTAACCAGTTACATTGTTGGAGCAAAGGCTTCTGACAGCATGGTTTTTAATGGAACAATCGGAAATACCATTTCTTTAAAACAGAGTGATTTGGCAGTCTCCTTTAAAGAGAGTAAAGAAGGACTCCATACCATTATTCTTGTGGATAACTCCGGGTCTGTAGATAAGGGGCAGTTTCAGATAAAAACAAATTGCAGCACTGCGAAAGTCCATGAAAGCACAGGACAAAATGACATTATATACAGTGGGAACCTTGCGTGCGAGCGGTCAAAAGAGTAATGTGCTAAGAAATGGAAATCAGGCAGTGTCGGGAAATGAAACAAAGACGCTCAAATCAGATATCAAGAAAATAAACAAGATTCCGTATCATAAAGAAGCCAAAAGTAGAACGGTACTGTATCGTTCTTTAAATGAAGTGTTGACAGCATATGCCGGTGCACAGCCAAGCCAGCGGACCGTTGTTTTATTGGTGACAGACGGGGAAGATGACTCTTTGGGAAAAAGATAATTCCAAAGAAAGCACACTCGAAAATGTAAAAAAATCGATGGTTCCGGTGTATGGAATTCTATTAAAGAATAAAGCAAAAAGCCAAACAAGAAAAAAATGAATGCGACCTATCAAATTTTAGAAGAAAAAAGAACAGTCGTGGCTACAATTTTGATAAGTGTCACTGGAATACGTCAAAAAACAGGTAAAAAGAAGGATTTAAAACATTTTCAGATATTGTGTGGAATCATACGTATGTTGTGAAAATGGAAGCACCAAACAATAAAAAAACTGGATGGTATCAGTGCAATTACCTTAAGTGAAAAACGCGGCAGTGGTAATGTGAGCGGACGTATTGACTACAGTCGTTCGACACCGGATAAAGAAGCACCGGTTATTCGTAACATAAAAAAAGAGTAAAAAGCAATGCGATTACGTTTGAATTGACGGACAATTCGGGCAGTGTAGTTGGCGCGGACAAAGTTTCCAATTATGTTGTGAAATCAAAAGAAAAAATGACAATGGCAGGGTATGGGCAATTAACAATGTAAATTACAATAGCGTGGATAACACAGTTGTGCTTACGTTTAAGGAAGATTTGTATACGGGTGAATATACCCTGATATGTTCCAATATTCATGATGACACACAAGAGGCAAATCCGATTAATCAGGAATACAATTTTAAATTTACCGGTTTAGATGAAAAGTCTGAACAGACGAAACAGTTTGTCCGTTCGTATTGGTGGATTGCCCTTATTGCACTGGTTCTTATTATCGGTGTTATCGTAATTATCATTACAAAGCGAAAAACCGGAAAAAGTTGTTGAAATAAATCCGGATGATTTATTAAAAGCAGATTCAAACTAATTCGGCTTACCATTACCGACCGTGCCGGAAAAATTCAGGATGTGGAATGGAATGTCGAGGGCAGTTTGTTTATTGGGCGTTCGGATATATGTAATATTTATTTTGATGATGAGCGCCTTTCGAAACAGCATTTTGTGATAGAAGTAACGAAAATGGCATGCTACATTGAAGATTTGGAATCTACGAACGGAACATTTGTCAATGGTGTGAAAATGACGAACCGCCGGATGCTCTTGGATGGTGATATCATTACTGCCGGACGTGAAAAATTTGTTTTCCATACGATGAAAGCAGAAGCTGTTTCAGAGGCAGAGGAAGAATAGAGCGGCTAGGAAAGAGGGAAAAAGATGAAAACAAATTTGTTTTGCCCTAATTGTTTTCAAAGTGATTGTTTTAATGGTAGTTTATGTTACCAATGTGGTTATGAACAAAAGGCGGCTGTTGATTCACGGGCTATGCGAGCCGGGGTACTGCTGAAAAACCGATATTTTCTGGGGCGTGTACTGGGAATTGGCGGATTTGGAATTACCTATCTGGCATTTGACAGTCGACTCAGACAGCGGTGTGCAGTCAAAGAATATTTTCCTGTTGAATGGGCGGTGCGTATGTCAGGAACCAATCAGATTGAGCCAAACAGCCAGTTAAAGGATGAATTGTATTATCACGGGAAAGATGTGTTTGTAAAAAGAGGCAAATATTCTGCTGGAATTTCAAAGAGAATCACACATTGTGAATGTCAGAATTTTTTTGAGCAGAATGGAACCGCCTATCTTGTTATGGAGTATGTGCAGGGTGTTACATTGAGTCGCTATATGAGAGAACAAAACAAGCCCTTGTCAATTGCCCTTGCCAATCAGATGGTTCAGGAAATTGGAGATTCGCTGCATCGTGTACATAAGAAAAATCTTCTGCACCGAGACATCAGTCCGGACAATATTATGTATGACAATAAAGGGAAATGAAACTGATTGATTTTGGTGCAACGAGAGAATTTGCACTCAATTCCCCACAAAGCATTTCCGTTATGGTTAAACCCGGTTTTGCACCGATTGAACAATATTCCCGTTCAGGCAGACAGGGACCGCATACGGATGTGTATGGTCTTGCTGCCACTTACTACTATGTGGTAAGTGGGAAGAAGCTGCCGACGGCACCGGACCGGGAAGCAGGAGTTGAAATAAAGCCACTTAAAGAATTGATGCCTCACATACCAAGCCATATCAATGCGGCAATAAATCATGCACTGCAAAAAAAGTGGCAGACTCGTACAAGGAACATGAAAGAATTTGTACATGAAATGCATCTGTCACATCGAATTGTGTCAGATGGCAGACAGAAAAAGTTTTGCTTTCATCATATTGCAGGGACAAGGAGAAAATCAAAAGAATTGATTTGATACACAATCAGATAAAAATTGGAAGAAACCGGGCGAAATGCCAGTACGTCATAACGAATCCGCAAATCAGCGGCGAACATTGTGAGGTTACTTACGATACAGAAAACAATCAGTTTTATGTAAAAAACTATTCCAGAAATTACACATATACCAAATTTGGAGCACTTTTTGATGGGACAATCCGTCACATTGAAAGCGGGGGGGAATGGTTTTATTTACAGACACAGAGCCAGAGATATTTATTTTTTTGGAGGTGAATGAATCGTGTTTGGAAAGAAAAAAGAGGTAAAAAAGGAGCCGGTTAGCTCACCGTCAACCGGTAGAGTACAGCGTATGGTGCCGGAACTAGCAACGTTATCGTATACCGTTACCGGAAATCGTCAGTACCAGCAGGATGCTGTTTATGTATCCAAAGGCAAGAAACTGGCAGCAAATAAAAAGACCAGAGTATTAGCTGTGGTATGTGACGGAATGGGCGGAATGGCGGATGGCGGCAAAGCAAGTCAGACGGCAATCCAGAAGTTAGTTTCAGCATTTAAGCAGATAGAGAAAAGTGCTTCAGTGGATATTCCTACATTTTTCAGACAAGGGATTTTAGCAATTGATGAGGCAATCTACAATTTTCCAAAAGAAAACGGAAAAGGTTCCGGTACAACAATGGTTGCGGTGATTGCAGAAGATAATAAATTATACTGGGCATCCGTTGGTGACAGTAGAATTTATATTATCCGTGGAAGCCAGATGAGACAGGTAACAAGAGACCATAATTACTGGCTCCGTTTACAGGAGATGGTTGCCAACGGTCAGATGACAAAAAAAGAAGAAGCGATGGCAAAACGGCAAAAAAAGAAGCATTAATAAGTTTTCTGGGAATTGGAAATGTAAATCTTATGGATGTGAATACACAGCCAGTTGAGATGCAGTATGGTGATGTAGTTATGCTTTGCAGCGATGGGATTACAAAGACCCTGTCGGATGAGCAGATTCACGGGATTATAGTGAGTGATGTTGTTTCGATGGAAGATAAGGCAAAAACACTTGTGAATGCCGCTATCACAGGAAACACTCACTCGCAGGATAATACCTCCGTAGCGATACTGCAATATAAAGAATCTATTATTAACAAAGAAAGATAAGCACAAAGGTGCAGGCGCAAAAGCGCAGAAAGGAGTAATTATGAATTTAAGCAGATGCGAAAAGGGGCACTTTTTTTGACAAGGAAAAAATATGCGGTATGTCCACATTGTCAGGGGGGAGCTGGTTCAGATGACAGCCTCACAACAGTATTTACAGAGGATATGACAACACCGTCACCGGTACCGGTGCCACAGGAACCGGTAAATCAGTGGGGCAGGCACCGGTTATGCCGGCCGATGAAGTAACACTTCCGACCGGAGGAACGCCGATTGAACAGCCAACAATACCTTATGCGGATGATTATAATGAGCAGCCGACAATTCCGCTGACACAGGATACATTTGCCGCAACTGAAACAGTGCCGACTGTTAATCAGCCGGAGTGGACAGAAGATGATGACCATACGGTAGCATTTTATGATGATTTGTTTTCAGGTGTTACCGGCGCAAATGCCGCAAGCCAGAATCCATCCGTAGTAAATGCACCACAGGTGAATACCATTTCTTCTCCATGTGTGGGATGGTTAATTGCGATGGGTGGTGCTCATGTAGGTCAGGATTTCCATTTGAAAGTTGGTAAAAATTTCATTGGACGTGACATCCAGATGGATATTGCCTTAGTTGGTGATAAAAGCGTATCCAGAAATCGCCATGCCATTGTTGTATATGAACCGAAAAAACATTTGTATTTGGTTCAGCCGGGAGATTCCAGTGGTTTGGTATATCGAAACAATGAAGTTGTGCTCAGTCCGGTAAAACTGGAAGCTTATGACATGATTACGGTTGGCGATGTAAATCTGTTATTCATGCCATTGTGTGGAGAGCGGTTTAATTGGAGCACTTTACTGGAAGAATTAAGTAAAAAAATAACGAGTAATTCAAAGGAAAAACAGGAGGAAAAATGATGGACCGTAGTGCAAAAGGAATAAGAATAGCAGGAGCATTACTGCTCTTTGTGAATTTGGCGGTATTTTTTCTGCCTATGACCAAAATTGTACATACCAATTATGGAACAAAGGAATTTTCAGCATTTCAGTATTTACAAAATGTAATTCACCCGGATTCGGCGAATCCGCATGTGTTTGGAGTTTCGGTCATGTTTGTTGTGTGGGGACTTTTAGTTCTGCCGGTGATATTGTCACTTGCTGCAGGAATTATTGGTTTAGTAGGGAGCGCCAAGCAAATTTTATCCGGGATTTTCTCCCTTGTAATTGCGGGGGCTTACATTACGCTGTTTTTTGTGATTGATTCTCTGGCACCAATTTGGAATATTTCAGGGGAAACTTCTGTTAGCTGGGGATATGCCTTTTTTATCAGTTTGTCCGTTTCTATAGCAGCGGCGGTTCTTGGGATTGTGAGTTTCTTTGTGCCACGCAGAAAGAAACCGGTCACCTCCGATGTGATTCCTAAGGTGCAGGAAATTAAAAAAATGAACAGCAAAATATGAGATATAACATTGTCAGTCCGGCAGAGAAAACCGGCGATGAAAATATGAAGATTGAGACGGTAAGAGGTGTTCTGGTCGGTCTTGCCGGTATTTATAAAGGGAGCAGAAATTCAATTCAGGATGGAGAAACCATTCGGATTGGGCGAACTGCGGATAATGATTTAGTTTTTGAAAACCAGCACAAAGTCAGTCGAAAACATTGTGTCATAAGTTTTCATAGAGATAAAGAGTGTTTTAAAATTGTTGACACATCCAGCAACGGCAGTTTTACAAATGGTTCGCAGGAGTGTCTTCCGCAGAACATGGAGATTTGCCTGAAACCGGGAACTATTCTTGATTTTGGTAGTGAAGAAAATCGGTTTCGACTGGAATAATGAAAGAGGTAGAATATGGCAAGCGAATTATGTATGAATTGTTTTAGCGTAAAAAGGACAATATGAGGTATGTCCTTTTTGCGGATATGTAGAGGGAACAAAACCTAAGCAGCCTCATTATCTGACACCGGGTACAATCCTTGCAAATCATTTTATTGTGGGAAATGCCATTGGATTTGGTGGATTTGGAATTACCTATAAGTGTTTTGATACAACACTTGGTGTTGTTGTCGCGGTAAAGAGTTTTATCCGGCAGGTTTAGTAAACCGTGCGCCGGGTGAATGTAGTGTAGGACTTTTATCAGGGGATAAACAAAATCAGTATCAGGCACAGTTGAAGCGGTTCCTTATGGAGGCTCAGAGTATTGCCCAGTTTGGAAAAGCAAAAGATATTGTGAATGTATATGACTTTTTTTGAGGCAAATAATACGGCATATATCATTATGGAATATGTCGATGGTGTATTGTTAAAAGATTATTTGGAAAGACAGGGGCGGATGGAGCCGGAAGTTGCATTAAATGTAATTCATCCGATTATTGAAGCGGTCAAAAAATTCATGCAAAGGAATTATTCACCGTGATATCAGTCCGGATAATATATTTATTTCGGATGAGAGAAATGTTAAAATATTTGACTTTGGTGCGGCTCAGTTAAATGACAGCTCTGAGGGAATGGCAGGAGAAAATCATCAAAGTCGGATATTCTGCACCGGAGCAGTACCGCGATAAAAGTAAGCAGGGATTTTTTACGGACATTTATTCGGTTGGTGCTATTTTATACCAGATGGTTACGGGAATTAAACCGATGGAAGCCACGGAAAGAGAATTTAAAGACAGTCTTAAATCTCCGGCAGAACTGGGAGTGGATATTGAACCGAACATTGACCGTGCTATTATGGAGGCAATGGCAGTTCGTCCGGAACTGCGTTTTCAGAGTATACAGCAGTTTGAGGATGCCTTAGAAAGTAAACGAATGGCGGAATATCCAAAAGTAAAAACAGAAAAAACGCAGAAGGAGAAGAAACTGGACAATTAGTCTGGTATCCGTTTTGGTGTTAGCGGTTGTAGTAGGTTTTTACATTTTTTCTACCGTATTAAAAAAAGAAAGCAGGATTTTTGATACAACCTTACATAAGGATACCATTACAATCTGGGTGGAAAATGAAAAGCAGAAGGAGATGCTCGATTCCGTTGCATCGAAGAATTTTGTCTCAAGTGAGAATGCAAGTGAGCGGGTAAATCAGATGCTTCAGGACAATAAAAAAATCACAGTGAATGTCGTTAATATTACAAAGGATAATCCGGATGCAACGATGTCACAGGAATTGAAAAAGGCAAAAGAAAATAAATCAATGCCGGATATGTTTTTCTCTGATAATGTATCGGATTTGGATTCTTACAAACTGGTATCTTATCAGGATAACGTGTTAGAGGAACTTGAGCGGGAGGATTATTTGTACTTAACGGAGTATGAAAAATGTTTCCCACAAATGAATGAAATGCCTACCGGTATCAATACACTCTTGCTTTTTGGCAAACAGTATGAACAAAAACCGGAAAACAGCTTAAAGGACAGTGTTTTTTATACAGATGAAAAGTATAAAACAGTGATGCCGTTGAGATAGCAGATGTAGTGAAAGAAAATAAAGCTGCTGATTCTACGGAATATACTTTTTGCGAAGTATTATGGTGCGATTGCAAAGATGGCAGTTCTTGCCGGACCGGATTGTTTTGATTTTTCTACCGGGAAATTGCAGCCGGATACCAATATGGTCACAAATCTTTCTGCTTACCTTTTTGATGTTTCGAGGCGTGGAGAGGCAACAAGCGGAATGGTGACAGCAGCAAATAATGTGCTTGACCGGGGAAATAGTACAATTGCCAATGTTGAGTACCGTTATTTTCTGTATAACTTTATTCAGCGCAAAGCAGTTTCTGAGGAAATTCAGAAAAATTCAGTCACGGATTACCGTGCGCATGTTTTAACACAGGATGGAAAGATGTTTGTGCAGTTTGATGAAAAATATGCCATTAGTGCACAATCGTCTGAAAACAAACAGAATGCCTGTATGCGTTTTATGTGGATTTTGATGAGTGAAGCGGCTGAGGGAAATTTCTATGCGGCAGATGGCACAACGCCATTTCCAATTCAGAAAAAAGCATTTGAAGAATTTTTAAGTATAATGAGTCCTTAAGCTGTTTTCAGAAGCTGGTAAACCAGAAAAGAGATTGTGTGCTGGTTGGAAAAGGGATAGCGGAAATGGAAGAATTTCAGAGTAAGTTATATGTAAATGATGTAAGCGATTCGCTGGGGTAAAAACTTTCTGCCAGCAGTACGTGAAGGAGAAAAAAGAAAACTAAGTCACTTGGATAAAGGGAGCAGGTTATGGAACAGCTACAACAAACACAATATGTAGGAAGTCCGCATTCGGAAAACAGGCAGGCAAGCCGGATGATTGTACTTGCTGGTACAAACTTTTATGATTACGATTTGAAGGCATTTGGAAAAGACCGTATTTTGTTCGGAAGAGACTCGGACCGCTGTGATATTGTAATCCCTATGTCGACCATTTCGGGAGTCCATGGAAAATTAAATTTGCAAATGGAAAAACCTATGTTGGTGATGTGGGAAGTACCAATGGAACGTATTTATACCGTGGTGAAATTTATGAATGGATGAAGCCGAGAAAGTATTATCAGAAAGAATCGGGAGACTGGATTCTCCGGATTGATGCAAAAAAGTCATGTGTCAAATCAATCGGCAGTTATTATACTGACAGATTCACTGCAAAAAGTGCATGGCAGTGCCAGACTTTATCCGAGGGACTTACACTGATTGGACGTGGCAGTGACAATACGATTGTGATGGACAGCCCTGGAATTTCGAGAAAGCATGCAGCAATCATGAACCAGAATGGTGTGTATACCATCATCGATTATGGCAGCATGAATGGAGTATATGTCAATGGCAAAAGAGTAAACCGCGATGAGCTGATTGCGGAAAAAGACATGATTCAGATTGCAAACTTTTTATTCTTTGTTGTCGACGGAAAATTGTTGTACCAAGGGGCTATGAGCGGTGTGTCTCTCCGGCTTGAAAATATTTCCAAAGAGGTTGGCAGAGGCACCGGACGAAAGAAAATTCTCAATCAGGTTTATGGCGATATTGGCAGCAATGAGTTTGTAGCAATTATCGGAGGCTCCGGTGCAGGAAAACGACGGTAATGAATGCTATGAGCGGCTTTGACCGGGATATTGAGGGAAATGTTTTCTGCAATGGAATTGACCTTAGAAGAAATTTCAATAGTTTGAAAAACATGATTGGTTTTGTTCCGCAGCAGGATATTATTTACGAAAATCTGAAACTGAAAAAGATGCTGTTATATACAGCGAAAATGAAGATGTCTTCGGATACAACAAGGGCAGAGATGGAACTGCGGATTTATAAGGTGCTTGAGATGGTAGACCTTACCGAACACGCAGATACCTATATCCGGAAATTAAGCGGCGGGCAGAAAAAGAGGGCTAGTATAGCCGTTGAATTGCTGGCTGACCCCGGATTATTTTTCTTAGATGAACCGACATCCGGTTTGGATCCGGATACGTAACAAAGTCTGATGCATACACTGGCTTCGCTGTCAAAGAGTGAAGGCAAGACAATTATTATGGTAACGCATACCACGCAGAGTATTCATTTGTGTGACAAGGTAATCTTTATGGGACCGGGAGGAAAGATTTGTTATTCGGGCCACCTTCGGAAATGAATGAATATTTCGGAAAACAGGATTTGGTGGAAATCTATAATGAACTTGCTGTAAATACAGATAACTGGAATGGCTATTATCTGCAAAATTACTGGCAGAAAAGGCAGGAAGAACCCGCACTTACAAAGGCAGAGGATACGTTTATTAAAAATTCTGCAAGGCGAAATGTTTCGTGGTTTAAGCAACTTCGGGTCTTAACGGCGCGGTATATGAACTTAATTAAAAATGATTATTCAAGACTACTTTTGTTATTGGTTCAGCCGGTTGCCATTGCACTTTTATTGTTTTTGGTGGCGCAGGAAGGAACTTTTGTAAACTTTGATGATACAAAGTCAATTTTATTTGCCCTTTCCTGTTCCGGCATATGGATTGGATTGTTTAACACGATTCAGGAAGTGTGTAAGGAGAGAGCCATTCTCAAAAGAGAGTATATGGGAAATTTGCGGTTGTCCGGCTATGTGTTGTCCAAATACATTGTTCAGGGAATTATTTGTCTTATACAGGCGACGCTTTTGACCACTATTTTCTTGAACTTATTAGAGCATACCGCCAAAGGAGGAGCTATTTGGGGCAGTCATCCGGGAATGGAAATCTGGCTGACTATGGTGCTTACGATATTTGCTTCGGCATCGATGGGATTGATTGTATCGTCTCTTGTGCGCAATGCAGACCGGGCTATGGCATTTGCACCGTTTGTGTTAATTGTTCAGTTATTGTTTTCCGGAGTTTTATTTGCACTGGGTGACGGGGCACTTGTCATTTCCAAAATCACGGTCAGCCGATGGTCGATGGAGTGTCTTGGAAATACAGCAGATTTGAATGCGCTTCCGTATAAAGAAATTGAGACAGAAACCGGGGAATTGATGAAAATTCCGGCAAAACCATATGAAGACTTTTTTGTAAGAACATCGGAGCATTTATGGCACACTTGGCTTATTTTGTTCCTTATCATGCTGATATGCGGTGTGGTAAGTACCATTGTTCTTAGAAACTTGAAAAAAGATAAACGTTAAAAGAAAGGATTGGTAAGAGAAATGAGAAAACAGATTTTATCAGGTTTTATGATGTTCGCCCTTGTGGCAGGCAGTTTAGCTCCGGCAGGTGAGGTACGTGCGGAAGAATTTCAAGTTGTAGATTCGGACAATGCCCCCTGTTTATAATGAAGCGAAAGACCAGTTTGAGACTAAAGTTGAGTTGACGGGGGTAAATGCAGGCAAATTCCGTTTTCCAAAGACGGAGGAAACTGGCTGGAAACGACTAAAAACAGTGCTGTTTTTGGTGTAGAGCCAATTGGTATATCCCTATATCGCTTTGCCTATACAGAAAACAATTCTTCGGAAGAAAAAGAGTGGCGCCTCATCAATGATTCTTATATTGACAATGGAGAATTGACACTTAATAAAAATTTGTCATTAGAGTATTTCTTTGGAAAACTTCCGCAAAAAGAAAATTTATGGTTGGATGTTTCACTTGCTAAAGGTGATGAAAAATATCTTACTTACAGTAAATTAGGAAATTTTCTCCGTTTGAAAAATGTTTTCTAGGAGAAAAAATCTTTCTGTAAAACTGATGGAGACCAAAGAGGGAGAGACAAAAGAACTGGCGGCACTTCCGGTCACCTTATCCTGTAATCTGCCGACACCGAAAATTAAATATGTACGGGGAAAGGCAAAGCGATATATTGAAGGCGTGTACCGTTCATTCAAATTGTCGTATTCCTATGGGAAAGGTTTTGCAAAACCAGGGGAAAATAGAAGTGTTAGTAGGAAAGAAAAAGAGTCAGTTAAAAGTAGTGAAATCCATAAGTAAGAAAAGCGGTGCAAAAAATCAATATGAAAAAAGGAACTTACCGCTATTTCAAACTTCGTGCAAAATATGGAGATATAACCGTTGAGTCAAAACCGGTGAAGATAAAGGCATAGAAAAAGGAGGAAGTCAGACATGAAATTATGTATGGGTTGTATGACGAATATAGAGGATAATTGTACGACATGTCCGCATTGTGGTTACGATGAAACGACACTGCGTCAGGAGTCATATTATCTAGACCCTGGAACCGTAGTGGGTGGAAAGTATATTGTGGGACGTGTTATCCGCTATGGTGGATATACGGTTACCTATTTGGGAATGGATGCTGAGCACAACCGGAAAGTGTTTGTGAAAGAGTATCTACCAAGCGATTTTTCAAGCCGCGCAGAAGGGGAAACAGAAGTTACGATTTACTCCGGTGATGCGCTTGAACAGTTTGAGCAGGGGCTTACGACATTTTTAAATGAGGCAAACCGGATACAGCACTTAAATGCGGTAGAAGGAATTGCCAAGGTATATGACTGTGTTGCGGAAAATGATACCGGTTATGTAATCTCTGAATATGTGGAAGGGGAAACGTTGCAGCAGATTCTTGATGATGGCAAGGTTTTTTCTGCTGAGGAAGCGAAAGCATTTATTGTTAAAATTCTCACCGGCTTATGTCAGGTGCATCCGCTTGACATTATCCATTGTGATATCTCACCGGAAACTATTGTTGTTACGGCGGAGGGAGAGATTAAACTGATGGACTTTGGAGCAACCCGTTATGTTACGACGGCAAATTCCAAGAGCCTTGCGATTATTTTGAAACAGGGTTATGCACCGGAGGAGCAGTATCGAAGCCGTGGCGTCCGCGGCCCATGGACCGATGTTTACGCACTGGGAGCAGTGATGTATCGAATGATTACAAGCAAGGTGCCGGTAGAGTCTGTCGATAGAGCTTTGTTAGATGAATTAAAAACACCAACGCAGTTAGGAATCTCCATTCCGCAAAATATAGAGAATGCGATGATGAATGCACTTAATGTGTATCAGAAAGACCGTACGCCATCGGCACAGGTGTTTTTAGAAGAATTAAACAGTGCCCAGGTTAAGCGGATTCATGTAAAGAATAAGAAAAATGATGTGGGTAAATTCGAAGTGGGCAAAAGGCTTAGTTGCTGTGTTGGTATGCGTAATTGTCGGTGTTGGCGGAGTTGTTACTTACCAGAAAATGACGGATACCATTGACACGGGAGACAGTACGGAAGTGAGAGCTGCCAATATCATTGGTAAGACGTATGGAAATGCGGAAGAACTTGTGAAAAAAGATGGAGTTTCTCTGAAGGTAAATGCCGTTATGTATGACCCAAATCAAGAGGATGAAATTATATCTGTGCAGAATCCGGTAAGTGGAAGAACATTGGGAAAAGATAAAAGATTCTGTGCTCTTTAGTTACGAGTAAACGCTGCAACTATGGAACGGTAGCGGAAAATATGAATGGTAATGTGGACTCGTTAGCGGCGTATTTAAAACTTAGCGGTGACAAATGTAAAGAGGCAACGGAAGGGTTAGGTGAGGATGCCGTTGACAGTAACCGCCAGAATTATAGAGATGTTTATGGCATAACAGTTAAAGGAAAATTTATTTCTGCCAAAGAGATTCGCAGTCAAAAGAAAGATACCTTTTTTCTTTAAAAGATGTGGATGCCATTTACTATTATGTGAGCCCTTATTTTAAAGATGTTATGAAGAATTTCCGTGGAAGATATATTAACAGTGTAAAACTTGCTAAGTACAGAGGTAAGAAATTCATTGGAAAGGAAACGCCTTCTTATAATGCTGCCTATGTATCGTTAGATTCCGCCAAAGGGGTTGGCTATATTGTAAACCAGAATATTGCAGCGGGACAGACGTTTGATGACAGTAAAACAAGTGAGCTTCCATTTGATACGGTTTATAAACTGGTTTCCTGGTCAGGAAAAAAAGTCCGGCAGCGGTAAAGAGTGCTTTAAAGGATATTTCATATAGCTATGATGTGACGATAAAAGGTCCGGAAAGTAATGCGGTGATTACAAATGTATATGCACTTGTGGATGGAAAACCGGAAAAGGTATTTAAAAAGGATGGAAAGTATAAGATTGTGATTGAGACAAAGGCAAATGCAACGCCGGTGCCACAGGCGACTAGTGTGCCTAAGCAGAGGGATTCACAACCTGCAAAGCCAAAACGACCCCAAAACCTGATAGTGCGAGTAAAGATGTTGATACTGTAATGAATTAATAGAAACTATCGTCAAAGAAAGGAATCTTATGAAACGATGTTACGGCTGTATGCAGCCAATAGAAAATGAAAATTACATACTTGTCCACACTGTGGAGCGCCTTTGGATTTGGAAGCCGTACCGCCGCAGTTTTTACAGCCGGGAACGGTGCTGCAGAATAAATTTATTGTGGGAAAGGCAATTGGTTCCGGTGGATTTGGAAACACATACATTGGCTGGAACGAGACGCTTTTTATGTAAAGTGGCAATTAAGGAATTTTATCCCGGACAGATTTGTGAAAGGGATTCGGATGGAATTACCGTTCGACCAAAAGATGCAAAATCGGCTCACCATTTCCGGGCAGGACTTCAAAGCTTTTTGGAGGAAGCAAGGAGTGTTGCAAACCTTCAGGACATCAAAGGCGTAGTGGCAATATATACGTTTTTTGAGCAGAATGGAACCGGTTATATTGTGATGGAGTATTTAGAGGGAATGGATGTAAAATCAATTCTCAAACAGTCCGGTAATAAGAAGGATTATGAGTGGTGCAGAAGAGTTATTCTTACGGTACTGCATACGTTAAAAGACATTCATAAAAGAGGTGTGCTTCATCGTGATATTGCACCGGATAATGTATTTGTCACCAATGAAGGTGTTATCAAATTAATTGATTTTGGTGCCGCAAAACATGCGTCAGAGCTTGCTAATATACGAACAGAAATCGTATTGAAACAGGGCTACGCACCGATTGAGCAGTACAGTAAAACGGCACCACAGGGACCTTATACGGATTTGTATGCTGTGGCAGCATTGTTTTACCGTATGTTGACAGGAATGAAACCGATTCCGGCAAATAACCGGGTAAACGAGGACTCACTGATTCCACCATCCAGTATGGGGATTGAACTTCCGGAGCAGGCAGAACTTGCTATGATGTGCTGTCTTAATGTGAAGCCACAGTATCGTTTACAGACGGCAGAGGATTTTATGGAGGCACTTGGTGGCAGAACTTCCAGCCGATATATGAGCCGGAGTGGATTTTACCACCGCCGCCACCGGAGCATGGGCGATTGGTTTCGCATCTATTGTCAATGAAAACGGGTACGAAAGTGTTCTTAATCTTATGCGTCATAGGACTGGCAGGTGCGATGGCAGGAGCGGTGACATGGTATGTGAAAAACAAAACAATGCGAAGGTTCAGACTTCAGAACAGATGAAGGCAATGCCGGACTGCACTGGAAAAAGTTTGGAAGAAGCCAAGCAGTTGTTAAATAATACGGGTATTAAAAATATTTCCGAGCCGGTCTATGAGTACAATACAAAAAAGAAGAGGACACGGTAATTGAGCAGAGTGTAGTCGAAGGAAGTGCTGTGTCAGGCGATACATCGGTACAGTTTACGGTAAGTGGCGGTACGAATAAATTTACAATGAAGGATTGTGCTTCTATGACAAGAGAGGATGCGGTTCGCTATTTTGAGGATAAAGGGAATTGCAGTGACGGTAGAAGAGACTTATTCGGATGAAATCCCGAATAGGTCACTGGTATCGCAGACCGTTGGTGCGGGAGAGGTGTAAACCAAGGGAAAATCGGCTTCCCCCGGTTGTGCTCGTTTATTCGGTTGGTAAAAAAGTGATGACGAGAAAAAAATGCCAAAACTTATAGGACTGTCTGTGAATGAGGCTAAGGCACTTTTGAAGACACGAGGAATAACCGTTCCTGTCGTTGTAAAAGTGGTAAGAATTATTCGACTGTACCAAAAGGGAAAGTGGATTCCCAGTTTCCGGAGAAAGGGCAAATCATCAATATCCGGGAGGATAAACAGATTACTTTAGTAAAGAGCAAAGGTTTAGAACCGACACCGGAGCCTACACAGACACCGGTATCAAGTTCGGTTAAACAAAGCCAAAAGCACGAAAAAAGAAAAGTGTGAAAAGAAAACATCCGATGAAGAAGTAGATTTTTACAGAAGGAGATGCCGATGAAGTTGTGGATGGTTAATGACAGTAGACGGAGAGTGAAAAACAATGGCAAAAAAGACTGGTAGACCCCAATATTTTATGCATGGGCTGCATGAAAGAATTAAATATGCCAAAAGAACCCTGTCCATACTGTGGATTTTATTTGCCGGCGTATCAGCAGGTTAAAAATAGTCTGCCGCCTTATGAGATATTAAATGGTAAATATCTTGTGGGAAAAGTGATTGGTGTAGGTGGCTTTGGTATTACTTATATTGGCTGGGATTTTTATCAGAGCAAGCGGGTATGTATCAAAGAATATTTTCCAAGAGGTGTCGCTTCGAGAGGAATTACCGGAACTATATCTCATTCTTCCATGACATCTACCTTGAATGTATTTACGGAAAATACAGAGCAGGCAAAATATGCTTATCAACATGGACTGCAAACATACATCAAAGAAGCAGAAAACTTGTCACGTTTTTATGCAATGCCAGGAATTGTTTCGGTTCGTGATTTCTTCTATGGAAATAATACGGCGTATATTGTTATGGAATACATTGAAGGAATTGATTTGCGCCGATATGCCAAGCAATTAGGTGGTAAGATTCCACCTGATGTGTTATTTCCTATGTTAAAAGAAGTGATTGCGGCACTCAATGAGGTACATAAGGAAAATATTATCCATCGGGATATTAGTCCGGATAATATTATGGTTACCAGAGAGGGCAGAGCAAAGGTTATTGATTTTGGTGCTGCCAAAGAGTATCACTCGGGCAAAGACAATTCAATTCTGCTTAAACATGGCTATGCGCCGATTGAGCAATATGATGCTCATGGAAAACAAGGACCATGGACCGATGTTTACAGTTTGTGCGGCAGCATTTTTTATCTGCTGACCGGCAGGAAACCACAGCGTGCTTATGAACGAGTAAGTGAAGATAAAATGGTTAGTCTGCGGCAAATGGGTGTACATATCTCGGAAGAGAAATCACAGGCTGTAGAAAGGGCTTATCGGTGCAGATAGAAGATAGGTATCAGCAGATGGCAGATTTGTATTATGATTTGTACGGCGAGACACTTTCTGGAGAAATGGGAAAACAATCATAGGAGGATGACATGGAAGCAAAGGCTTGCATGGGCTGTTTTGTGGAATGGGACAAAGAAAGAGCCGAATGTCCGGTTTGCGGATGGAGTCCGCAAAAGCCCTTAGAAGAAGATAAGAACGGATGGCATCAGGGGAAAATTATTGCGAAACGGTTTCTACTCGGAAATTGTTATTTAAAGAAAAAAGATTTTGTAATCTGGCGAACCTATGACAGTTTACTGGATATCCGATGCTATATGATAACTTCTGTTGGCGGAAGCCTTACGCAATTATTACGGATTGCGTGGGGATTTTCACAGCAAACGGATAAGGAAGGATGTCCGGTAGTGCTTTCCATGTTTCCGGTTGAACAAACTTATGTGCTGGTCTTTTCCATGAAAGAGGATATCGATAAAAAGATTTTTGTCATTGATTACACTGCCAAAGGAAAATCCCAAACAGGTCATTCAAAAACTGGAATACTTAAATGAAAAACAAAAGCCGGAATATGCACTTTCAGAAGATACTCTTTTGGATGAAAGATACCGAGTGATTGGCTGCGTTGGTGTGGGCGGTTTTGGAATCACTTATTTTTGCGAGGATTTACTGCTTCAGAGAAATGTGGCGGTAAAGGAGTATTTTCCGTCGGAATGGGCAGAGCGGGAAGCGGATGCTTTGGAGGTGAAAAATTCCAGATATTTAAATGCTTTTTGTATGGCAAAAGAGTTTTTTGAAAGAAGCCCAAATAACTGCTAAATTCATTCATGCACAAAATATCGTTACAATATATGATGTGTTTTCTGCTAATGATACAGTGTACCTTGCCATGGAATATTTGCAGGGAGACAGTGTAGGAAGAAGAATGAAAAAAACAGACAGTATAAGCCTTATTCAGAAAAGGAGGCTGCGGAGATTATTCTGCCATCGATGAAGGCACTTCGTTCAATTCATGAAAGTTATGTTGTGCATGGTGATATTTCGCCGGGTAATCTTATTTGTACCAAAGAGGGCACAGTTGTTTTAATTGATTTTGGAGCGGCAAAGTATATGACGGACAAACAACCGGTTTTGCAGGCAGCTTTTTAAAGAAGAATTATGCTGCACCGGAACAGTATCGCACGGCAAAAGAGGGAATACCGAGAGATGAAGGGGCTTGGACGGATATTTATGCTATGGGAGCGACGTTGTATTATTTATTGACAGGTCATGTGCCGACAGACGCACTTACAAGATTATCGTCAAAAAAACGGAATTAATACCGCCAAAAAATATGGAGTGAAAATTCAAAAAGGTTATTTTCAACTGATATGCCAGATGATGGAATTAGATAAGAATTTACGGATTAAAAATGACCAGGTGGTAATCGATACATTGGAAAAACTTTGTTTCAAGGAAAAGTAGGTGGTGTAAGTGACAGAAGGCAAAAAAAATCGGACAGTGGCTTGTTGGAATTGTGTTGTTATTTTTATTTCTTGTAACCGCATTTATTCCATGGATAACATTATCCGGAGATGATTATGTGGATGCTGCGGTAAATGTACATGAGTATGCAAGAGAACAGGATGCCGTTGTGGCAGATGCAGCCGGTGCATTTACATTTATTTCAAGTTATCAAAAGGATAGTGATTTAAGAAATGCATGGGTAGTGTCTTATGAAAAAAGGAATAAAAAGCAGGTTTGGAAATAAGACTTCATTTTCCGGTTTTACTTGGGGAAGATGGTGTTTGAGAGAAAGTACACCGCTTGTATTACCTCAAATCCAGTTTGAAAATTATTTTTCAAATCAAAAGAGTGCAGGTAGAAAAATTTTTTCCTTTATGGGATGTTTCATTTATCTGCCGATTCTTATAGCAGCAGGATTCCTCGTTTTTGTATTGTAAAAGGCGATTGTATTCTTTTGGCGTAATGCTTACCGGAACTTTGGCAGTTCTGTTTGACTTAATTTTGTATTTTGCAGTACCGGGAGCAATCTAGCGGGCGGCAGGAGGCAGTATTCATTCTTTTTCGCTGGTTTCTGAAAAATGCTTGCCATTCGCGGTGTCGGTTCACAGTTTATCAAAGAAGTTTATCATCATGCAGGGGGAATCGGTGCTTATGCCAATTTTATTCTGGCATGTATGCTGTGTGTTACAGGAAGTGTTTTCTTTATCCTTACTTGTGTTCAGAAAAGGCGGGAGAAGAAAGTGGAATTTTTTTTCAAAATCAAAGTTTAGAGAATATGCCATTACCGGGGGATGCAAAAGCAGCTGCTTGTGGAACTTTAACAGGAATCTGTGGACAATATGCAGGGCAGTCTCTCACAGTCAATGCAGGAGAGGAAATCGTACTGGGAAGAGACCCAGCATACAGTATGCTTGTTTTTGATAATCGGGGAATCAGCAGACGGCACTGTGGAATTCGCTACGATGACAAGACGGGGAATTATTTTGTGATTGATTATTCTTCAACAGGTACAAAAATGGCAGATGGCAGACTGGTAACGGCTTCTTCTTATTCGATGGCAGAACCGGGAACGGTATTGCTTTTTGGGAGATGGAGAGGAACAGTTTTATTAAAGTAATGGGAGGCTCTGAGATGAAACGCAGGATACTCAAAGTCTGGCAGTTTGTATTGCTGCTTGCGATGCTTATGCTGATACCGCAAACGATGTTTTTTTCTGTATTGCATGTGGATAGAGACGTTGCTGAAAATATTGCGGAGCAGCTAAAAGATGAAGCAGGGAAAGTATAAAAGATAATGTGTTCTTATCAATAGCAGAAAATATTCTCCGCTTTCTGTGGAAAGAAATACTTTCTGTGGGAATGTACATAACATTTAGTCTGTGTATTTTGCTTTTGGTTGTTTTAGTGCTTATAACTGTTACCGGCAATCAAGGCATAACGATTAAAAAGAGAATTATCCGCCTCCGCTGACAAAGAGGTGGCGGTAATCAATACATATTTTAAGGAGGAATTTACTATGAGTAAGAGTTGTCCAAAGTGTGGAAATGTGTTAAATGATAACGCAGCATTTTGTAATAAATGTGGTTATCAATTTGGTACGAATGCGCAGCAAAGAAATTATCAGCAGCAAGGGTATCAGCAAGGGTATCAACAGGGATATCAGCAGCCGGCATCCGGAGGAAATGAATTAATCGTTGATTCGGATGAGCAGATTGTTATGAATCTTCAGAATTCATATGTCTCGACAATGGCTGCGGATGGAAGTATTGGTTCTACCAGAGTGTTTTTTACAAAAAAAAGGTTTTATGCGAAAGAAAATCGGTTTACTCTATCGAGAGGACTTGATACGAAAAACACCATTGTAGAATTACAAGAAATTTCCGGCACACAGATTCTGCACGAAAATCCAATTTCGTATTTTATATGGGGTGGTCTTCTGCTTATATTTAATCTTATTATTGAGCAATTGCAGGGGGTGAAGCTTTAGTGGGAGCTCTTATTTCGGGATTGTTCTATGCCGGTTTATTTACCTTGTTGTATTTTCTGCGGCGGGGAACTTATTTGCTTATATCCTTTGCCGGTGAAACTGTAAAACTGCGGGTAAAAATGTATAACTATAATTCGGTTGTTACATTTTTGCGAGGTTTGCAATCCTATATTGCAAGATTGAAAAAATAAGAAGGTTTTAGAAAGCCGGGGAGATGCTGTATGAAGAATGAAAAATCGAGTATACAATCAACATGTGCTGCTCTTGGAATCTTTTTGCTTTTTTTTAGCTGCTGTTATTGTTTATCTGGCAATGTATTCTAAGAGTAATGAAAAAGTAAATTATGTGCAAAATAGAAAGACTCCGACTACTCAGTCACTTGCGTTTCGCGCGCCATCCTTTTGGGTGGATACCAAGCAAGAAATGGACATGACGAAATATTTACAGAGGGATGGCATAGAAGAAAAAAGATGTTGTGTGGACATGTGATTCGAATCAGGTGATTGTAGGAAGTAATGGACATATTGTCGTAAATGATTATGGAGTTACCTGTAATTTGACGGCAAAAAGCAGGACGGACAAAAGTGTAAGTTCTACCTGCCAGATTCAGACACGTTCTAAACAGGATGATTTGCTGTATTCGGTTCGGAATCTAAACGGTCAGTCCCCGGATTCTTCAAAAGAAAATGACAAACAGGAAATTATTTCTGCGGATATAAATAACAGCCGCCAGATTGATGTGGATGAATTAAACTATGTGCCAGGCAAAAGAAGTGGCAAGTATAAATGGGATAAGACGTTGTTTTATACATTGGAAGATGCAGATGAAAATAACGAGGAAGATAACCAGATTAATACTTACCGGGTAACACATAAAAAGTTTATTCACGCAAAAACAAAGAATGAAATCGAATATGAAATATATCATCATCCGGAGAGTGACAAAGTTCATAAGATGGTAAGTATTGAAAAAGATGAGACGGTATTACATATTACCGAGTATTATTTCACGGATGATGGAAAAGTAAATTTCATTTATTGTTACGAGGATACTAATTATGTACCGTCTTATGCGAAATTAAGCAAAAAAAGGTGTGAGATATTTATTTCATAATGACACGATGGTAAACTGGCGAATTGTAAATGCGGAAGGTGAAATCAATTACTGTTATGGCAAAAGGAAAAGAAGGCACTTTCAGAGCATAAAAAGTAGTGGAGTATTCAAAATTGTCACAAGAAACAAGAAAACAATATGACAATTGCGAGAAAGTTATGCGTAACCGTGCCTATAACACATTTGAAAAGGTGAATCATTTTGAAGGTGTCAGCAGTATATGCGGCTATGTGTGTGATGAAAATGGAACCGGTATGGCAGATGCTTCCGTAACCTTGAAATCAACAGAATATAACTGCGATGTTTATGGTGGTACAACAAATGACAAGGGTTACTATAATATTTTGGTGCCGACAAGAGAGGCTAGTTATGAACTTGCTGTTACAAAAGAGGATTTTACGGAGGAAGAAATTTATGATGTTGAAATAGACGAAGATAAGATAGACATCAGCCAGCAGCCGGTGTATCTATCGGAAAAATCGGATACAAAATATTCGTATGCACTGGAATTTTATGATGCTCTTAGTGTGAGTTCTCTGGAAGGCGTTTCGGTTACAATCCGTACTGGTGTTAATCATAGGGATGGTGAACCGGTTAGTCAGTTTTATTCTGAAAACAGCAGGGAAAACTTATCATTAGTTTCCGGAATGTATACGGTACAGATTTCAAAGGAAGGGTATGTGGATACTTATGAAACAATATTTGTTTCCGGCAGCTCGGAAAATTTAACACAACTCTATTTATCGAAACAGTTAAATGAAAATGAATTGAGAATCGTTTTAACTTGGGGAGAGACACCGAACGATTTGGATTCTCATTTGTTTACACCGGGAAATATGGGACAGCAGGATGAGGATTACCATGTTGCTTATTATCAGAAAGATTTACCGGATGGCTCAGCGTCTTTGGATGTCGATGAACGGGAGGGTATGGACCGGAAACCGTTACAATTGATTCTGTTAAGGAAGGACAGTACAAATATTATGTGGCGGATTTTAGTAATTGTTCCAGCGGAAATGAGGACAGTTATGAGATGTCAAGGTCTCATGCTGCGGTTCGTGTTTACGGAAAGGATGGTTTGATACAGACTTTTTATGTTCCGGCAAATCGCAGTGGAGTGTTATGGGAAGTTTTTGAAATTCGAGATGGAACGATTGTTCCACTGCAACGGTATTATGATGTGATTGGTGATAAAACTTGGTGGTCAAGTGGAAAATAGAAATAAAAAAGAAAGTGAGGAGAGAAACATGAAGTTAAAAAAGCAGTGGTTGTTTTGATGGCAGTTGGTTTGTGTATGCTTACCGGGTGCTCAAATCAATCTTATGTTGGCAAGTGGACAACAACTAAGCTTCAGGGAATGGAAAAGGAGGAAAAAGATTTTCAAAAAGAAAATGGTTATCAAATGATTCTATCTCTTAATGCAAATGGCAGCTATGATGTAGAGTATATAGCGAAAAAAAAGAGTGAAGAGGAAGAATGTAAGAAAAAGAATGATGATTTTAAAAAGCAGGTAAAGAATCCGAAATGGAAAGTTGTTGATGGATATGGCGGCGGTATTGTGTTATGGAATGGCAAACAAAAGAACCGGAAAAAACAGTAAGGCACAGTATTACATAAAGGATGGCAGATTGCTGCAACATGAATCAACATGGATTTTTGAACGGTAGGAAAGGGGAAAATAAACATGAGTGATAAATTAAAAAATGGAGTGTATTATCTTATGTTGCTGCTGTTTTACATGCTATTGTTTTAGTGTTGCTTGTTATTGAATGGGTGGCATGGAAAGCAGATGCATTTCGGCTTATTTCAAATTTTATCTGGCGGTTTTTGACTACTAATTCCGCTGCATGGTTTCATACGGCAATGGCTCTTTTTGTGATTGTTTTCGGAGGCGGAATTGTTGTGTTATTTTGTGAGGCAAAATTAATTCGGGAGAAAAAAAGAGAAACCAATGGGCTCTATGTATTTTGTGGAATTATAAATGTTGTTGTTTCTCTTGTCTGGATTGGTTTCTGTATTAATGGACTGATTCAAGGCTTTAACGCATATGATAAGAGTTTTAAAATTTATGTCTTGTATTAGCGGTTGTGACGTTTATTTTGACGGCAATGTTAATTATATTAGCAATTGTAATATGGAAAAAGCCGACAGAAAAGGAAGAGCAGCTTAAGGAATATGGAATGCCGCCTTATCCTATAGATCAAGTGATTCCGCCTGCAATAGACTTGGAATTTGAAAAACAGGAACCTTTGCAGGAGCAAAATCCATGGCAGGAAGTAAACATACAGCAAAATAATGTTACATCGCCAATGGGACGGGTTGTGGTTACGAGTGGTCCAGTTATTGGACAGGCAGGTTATAAACTGCCATCAGCCAATAAAATATTGGTGGGGGAAAAAGCAGACAAAGATGCCATTTGATTATACAGGATGAGCATATCAGTAATGTACATTGCAGTATTCGTTACAATGAAAAGACAAACGGCTATATTATAAAGGATCATTCTTTAAATGGAACTTTTGTTGGAACGAATCGTCTGCCAAAAGATATGTTTGTTGAATATCCGGCAGGAACGGTACTAACATTAGCAGATGGTAAAACAAGAATCAAATTAGGATAGAAGTTTGGAGGTAGAATTATGAGAAGTACAAGAAATACAGTTGGTGGAGTTTTTGCTGCGATAACAGCAGGTATTAGCTTGGTAATGGCAATTTGGGATGTGGTTTCGTGGATTATGACAATGTCATTAGGAAACATTTTTGCCGGAAGACCGTTTTTGTCATTTTTTGTAGCGTTGTTTCAAGAGAGTATTTTTGATTTTGGAGATACTCAAATGCACTTATTGTTTGCAGGAACTATGTTGTTTTTCATGATTGGTGCATGTGTAAATTTTCTTGCTGCAATTGTACTTTTAAAACGTGGAAGTAATCATAAAGGAGCGTCCATTACCTTGGGTATTATTAATGAAGTCGGAATTATATTCTGGATTATTTTTTCTGGGAGAGCAGGGTTTTATGTTGGAAAATATATTATTGGAAATAGCCATATTTTTTGAGATGGTATATATTAGAATCGGTAGTGATAATTTCTTTGGTGTGTTCCTTTTTGGCAGCCGCTTTTTTTACAGCTTATTTCAACGATTTTATTTAAGAATGCCACAGATAATTTTGTGACCGGACAAGCGGCTATGCCATTGCCGGTACCAACACCGGTACAACAGCCATTTCAATACAGACACCGCCACAGCCGTCACCGGTGCCAACACCACCACAGCCGGTGCCAACACCACAGCCGGCATCTGCACCAGTATTGACACCGCAAAAACGCATGTACCGGCACCACAGCCGCCAAAAGAAAAACTGGGAAATGTATGTGTATTGAAAGGTGAAGTGTATGGGAAAAGAGATTATATAATATCGAAGAACTGCAAACTTATATTGGGGAAGAATCCAAACAAGGCAAATATCGTATTTCGTAATCCGCATGTAAGTAATGTCCATTGTTCGGTAAGTTATAATGCACAAACCAATCGTTACATAGTAAAGGATCATTCCTCAAATGGAACATTTATAGCAAACAAACGGCTTCAGAAAGAAGTACAGACAGAATGTCCGGCAGGAACAGTTTTGTATCTCGCAGATTCAAATACCAGTGTAATACTGAAGTAAACAAGGGGGCGGCTAAAGCCGTCCTTTTTTCTCGCCGTTAAAAATTAGGAAAAAATATAATAGGGGTGTGTTAAGATAGCGGTATATGTTATGCTTAATATACGAAATAAAGCGAAAAAAGGTGAAAAGATACTATGCAAAAAAGTTACAATCATTTAGATGGCTTTTGTTACAAAAATGTTGGGGTGTAAAAAAGATTATAATGCTTTTTCGGAGGAGGAGCGCTATCAGGCATACCGTATGTTTTTAAAACGTACCGGGGAAAAAAAGGAAAACGAATTGCGGCAACACAAACAATTCAGAAATGGTTTGGAATAGGGGGGGGACAAAAATACCAAATCGTGAAGGATTGTTTAAATTGGGTTTTGCTTTAGAATTATCGGATAAAGAAATGCGGGAATTATTAGTTTATGTGACTTGTGAACCGGATTTTCAAGTAAATGATTATCGTGAAATGATTTTTTTTTGTATGGATTCTATCATCACTTGTCTTATACAAAATGTTTGGCAATGGTGGATAAATTTGAATCTTCTCTTCCCCTTGAATTTTCCTTAAAACAACAGAACCGCACGAATAATATTTGGAAAGAGTATGGAAAAAATTGTGAGTTGGCTGCGGATGATTTTTACAGTGGATGCTGGAGCGTGTAGAAGATTTTTAAGGGATACAGTAAGACTGTTTTAGATTATTTTAAGACAATTAAAGAAGAAGTAATACACGAAATAAAGAAAGATGCCAAAGATTATTTAGAGACTTTGCTGGCAGAAACTTCTTTTGAACGATGGGAGCAGAAATGGCATATGAATACCAAAAATCGAAAGAAAACAATTCCGAAATATTTGAAAAGCATTTATTGCAATAAGAACGATAATCTTTCTGAGCAAATGAAAAGACGATTCATGAGCTGGTGGAAATTTCAAATATTTCTACAAACTCGAATACGGAACTTTTGGCTGAATTGTATACGGATTTGAAAAAAATCGGACGAGGCAGGAGAATAAAAGGAGAAAGCAGGGAGAAATTCGTCTTATGGATGATAAGTATTTATCAGATTTATTAAATGTTTCATTACAAAAAGAAAAATTAATGCATTTGATAGTTACGCCAAATCTTGATAATCGGGATGAATTAATCAAACAGCAGAAAAGAAGGTGTTTGTTAATTACAAGACAGGATTTGCTGCCATTGATTCTATGTTTATCACAGAAACGGTATGTCAGGCGTATGGAAAGCGAAAACTACGATGCAGTAAAAGCAAAAGCGGAGTTTATTGATTTCGCAAATCATATTTTAAATGCGTGTCAGATGGCACCAATAGACGAAAACAAATACGAATTGGATGGAATATTGTGTGGTTGTTTTCAGAAAGATGAAATGTATTCTCTGGCGGATACTTTAGAAAGGTATTTTGATATGGAGAGAAAAAAGAACAATGCGTGAGGATGAAAAATATTGGTTGAAAAAAGGAACAGAATTAAATCACAAATATGAAATTCTGGATGTAATTGACGAGGGTGGAATGGGAATTGTATATTTGGGTTTTGATAAGATTTTGCAGCAGAAAGTGTCAATTAAGGAATATTTTCCTAGGCGTTATGCGATGCGCATGAATGGTGAAAAAAGCGGTTACGATTTACAAAGGAAATTCTACAGAATTGTTTGAAAAAAAGGGCTTAGCAAGTTTGTCAATGAAGCGAGAACTTTGGCACATTTTGAGGCGTTAGACAGTATTGTTATGGTAAAAGATTTCTTTTATGAAAATCAAACGGCGTATATGGTGATGGAAAGAATTTTGGGTGAAAATGTGAAACAGATTGTGGAACGTGATGGACCGATGAGTCCGCAGAGAGTTTTGACAATTATGGAACCGATTTTATATTCGGTGAATGAAATTCATAAAGAAGGATTACTTCACCAAGATATTTCACCGGATAATATTATTTTGACAAAGAATAATAAAGCTGTGTTAATCGATTTTGGAGCTGCAAGAATTTCTGAAGTACGTGATAATAAGACAATGACTATTTTCTTTAAAAGAGGCTATTCAGCAGAGGAACAGTACATAGAAAATTCAGAAAAAGGAGCATATACGGATGTATATGGTGCCAGTGCTACAATCTATTTTATGCTCACCGGGGATAAGACCGGATGAATCCGTAAGGAGACTGATTCGTGACCAGGTTGTGCCACTTTGGAAATTTAAAAATATTGATATGAAACGGTATAAGAAACAGGCTATTATGAAAGGAATGGCGGTGGATGCCAAAAAAGAGATATTCTTCTATGCAGGAATTATGTGATGTTCTGTATGAAAAAAAGAGTCCTTGGACTAAATGGATGCGTAGATAATTATTTCAAATCAAGGCGATTTCCAATTGCCGTCACATAGAAACAATGTTATACTATTCATAATCTTGCAATTATGCCACGGAGGGAGGAGTAACGGACAGCGGCAACAAGGGAAAATACAAGTTTAGAGATTCCGGGAAATGAAATTTTATTAGGGAGGAAATGAAATGAATAGAAGATTAACAAAAGCATTTATTGGCGCGTTAAGTTTTGCAGCAGCACTTTCAACAGCAGTTGTATTTAACGCAAGTGATGCTCAGGCGAAAAAGCCAGTGTAAAGAAAGTGACAGCATCCGCACCATCAGGAAAAAATGTATATGTGGCAAAAGGTAAAAAGGTTAAAATTACAACGACCGTAAAGGTAAAACCGAATAAGAAAGCAAATAAAAAGTGACTTATAAATCGGCAAACAAAAGATTGCTACGGTATCAGCCAAAGGTGTTGTAAAGGGTGTAAAAGCGGGAAAAACAAAAATCATGATTACATCAAAGAAGAACAAGAAAAAAGAAAACCGTATTAAAAGTTTGTGTAAAAAAAGCGGCTGTTAAAAAGGTGAGCATTAACAGCAAGAATTTTGTTTTGTCGGCGGGCGGAACAAAAAACTGACAGCAAAAGTAACACCTAAGAAAAATGTTTACAAGAAGGTTGCTTGGACAAGTTCCAACAAAAAAGTGGCTACTGTGACATCAAAAGGTGTTGTTAAAGGACTTTCGGAAGGAACCGCAAAAATTACGGCATCGGCAGTTGACGGAAGTAAGAAAAAAGGCTAGTGTCACTGTTAAAGTCGGTGCTGGGATTGCGAGTGTTTCTGCAGTGAGAAAAAATGTGATTCGTGTTATTCTGACTGGGAAAAAGCATTATCCGCAGCTGATTTTCAGGTTCAGACCCGTTCCGGTGCTTCGTCTACGAAATATTTAACCAAGCATGTGGAAAGCGTGACAACAAATGATCAGAAGATTTATGATATTACATTAAAAGAGCAGGTATATGCGACAGATTATTTGAAAGTGACAATTTCTGCTCTGGCAACGAATAAATCGGTTGAAATCTATATTGACAATATTTCAGGATATGGAGATGCAGGAAATACAGAGGTTTCTTATGTCAAATTCAATAAAGACAGAAAAAACCGCTACAGCAACAATTTTGGAATTGGCAATTCCAATGCAGTAGGGGCGATTACGTATACTTCACTGACAGGACTTCCATCAGGCTTGAAAGCTTATTTTAGCGAGGATAAGACAGAAGTTTTAGTACGAGGTAAATTTGCTAATATCGAGCGTGGAACGACGGCTGTTTTGAGTGGATATGATGAAAAGGGAACCGTGTTTACAAAGAAAATTATCTTTGTTGTAGGTTCTGATACTCAGATTGTTACTGTAACGGAGCCTGTTTCAACGGAAGTGGCATATCGTCCGAATGACCCAAAAACAATTCAAAATGAAGAAAGCGGTTTTTCGATTAGTTCTTATGACATCCGTGATAAAGTACATGCAGCAGGAGGAAGCGGAGACTACTCATATGACGTGACATATAACGGAAAAAGCCTGTCTGAACTGCGTTATGACAAAGACTACAATCTGGTTGCAATTAATCCGGGAACCTACAGATTTGATGTGACGGTGACGGATGATAATAATGAATCTTTGAAAGCAAGTGATGCGGTTACCTTTAATTTTGTTGCCGGTGTTACCATATCCGGTAAGGTTGTAGATGCGGCAGGTCAGCCTGTTAAATACGGTTATGTGACCGGTTTTACCAAAGCAGATGAGTATGGAAGATATGGTGCATTCAATGTAAGGACAGAAAAAAGACGGAACATATGTAGCCAGAACATTGCCGGGTGACTATTATACCTGTGCCGGTAATGCCTATGATTATTCGGTTGGAAATATGTTCTATGCAAATGCAGTGAAAAACTTTAAACTTCCGGTATACAAGGTAAATATTGCAACGAATATTGCCGGAGCAGCCGGATATTCTGTATCTAATCTGGATGTGATTAGTTCCTATGGAGTAACATACCGCGTCTCTGATTATGATGACAGTTATGATGCAGATCATTCCATGTTTGTATATCTGCCGGCTGGAAGTTATGAAGTAGTAACATATGATTATGATTCCAGTGATAATGACATTACCGCTTATGGAAAAGTTGAGGAAAGCACCGAAGGAACATTTAAAGAGTATCGTCTTTTGAATTCTTTGGGAGATTACAAAGTATCCGGAAACTTTACTGTAAATGGAAACAGCACCGTTTTATTGAATGCAGAAAAGAAAGCGGAGCAAGAGGGGTAATGAAGAAGAGGTAATGAAAAAAGGTAGTTTAAAATTTCCCGGAATCTCTAAGCTTGTATGGAAAATTCAAGCAAAAAATAATAGGAGGAATGCAGTATGCAGAAAAAAAGAATTTTGTGCACATCGGCGGCACTGCTTGCGGCGATTTCTTTGATTATGCCAAATCAGGGATATGCAAAAGCGAAAAAGCCGGTACTAAGTAAAAAGAAACTTACAATGAGCGTGGGCGAAAGTAAGACACTGAAAGTGAAGAACACGAAGAAAAAGGTAAAATGGTCTTCCGGTAAAAAAGTGTTGCAAGCGTTTCAAAAAAAGGCAGGGTAAAAGCAAAGAAAAAAAAAAGGAACGGCAGTTATTACGGCAAAGGTTGCTAAGACTAAATTAAAATGCAGGGTTACGGTTAAGGCAAAGGCGTCAAAGAAGAATACGGCGCAGAATACGAAACCGAGTAATCCATCAAACAATACGCCAAACCAGAATTTGCAGGATCAAACGAAAAGCATGTCGATTACATCGTTTCGGATTTTGAATTCAACGATGGTAGAAGTTGTATTAAGTGAAGCTCAACAGCTTCCGGCTTCTGCATTTACGGTTATGATGAAAGAATATTCTTCCGGAAAATATAATCATAAATGTGCGGTTACTAAGATTTCTACATCCGACCAGAAAATGTATACGCTGACCATTGATAATGAAGATTATATTAGAAAAGGCTTTACTGTAAAGATTTCTGTTATGACAATGACCGGAGAATTGTCAAAAGAAGCGGTTTATACGGGGATAAGTTCAGGCAGTTATATACCGGAAACCATCTATACATATGAAGTGGGAGATAAGGTGTCTGAGTATTGTTATCTTGAAACGGAAACAGCAGGATACCTCAATGTAAAATCGGTTCAGGTTCCGGATGGTATTACTTATCATTATGAGAAAAGTGAAGTCGATGGATACTGTCTTAATTTCTCCGGACAGCCAACAAAGGCAGGCATATATCCATATCAGATTCAATATGAGGATGAACTGGGATGTCAGTATACATATAAAACAACATGGATAATCGGAGACAATAATACACTCGTGGCAAGTATGGAGGATTCTTATCTTTTATATACAAAAGGAAATGTGTATCAGGCATCAAACCCGATTGAAGTTGCGGGAGGAAGCGGAAGTTATACATTTGAAATTGCAGATAACTCGGATCCTGGTGCATACATTGATGAGGATTATTATTCAGATGATACTGATGAGGCTGCTAGAATTGGATTTCACAATAGTACGCCAGGGAATAAAACCGTGTATGTAAAAGTGACGGATACAAAAGATACGGCGAAGACGGTTGTTGTTAAATGGCAGATTCATGTGAAAAATACGTTCCGGATTATATGTAATGTTTTGCTTCCACCGGAGGGACATATAAACAGGCGCGTTCTATGATGCTATATGGAAAAGAACCAAATAATTATCGAACCAAATTTTATGCAGAATATGATTCATCAAAGGAGCAATGGTATGCAGATGTAATTGAGGGAACTTATTCTGTAGAAATGTCAGGAGAAAGTGCCAGTGAGGTATTAGAAGAAAACTGCATTATTACAAAGGCAGATGAAAAAACATTTGTTTTGAAAAATATCTATCCGGTTGAAATTACATCAGCAGACGATTTATCAGGTGTTTTCTGGTATGATGAAGAGGGTGGTTCACAGATCGGAAGAGGATCTTTGCTGTATTTACCGAAGGGAACTTATTATCTCATAGGAAAAGCTATTAATGGAATGGAAGTAATCAGCCAGAGTATATCATTTCAGATTGTGGACAGTAAAGTTACCGTAAAAGCAGAGAATTTAAAAAGAGTAACATGCTGAGTGGAACAATCACTTTGGATCAAGCGGTTCAAGTGTCTTTAAAGGCCGGAAACTCTCAAATTTATAACTATTATAAATTTGTTCCGGAAGAAAGTGGAACATATGCTTTTTATTCGAGTCGTCATACGATACATATGGACAGCTTTTGGGAGCGGATTATGAATCGCTTGCAAACAATGATGATAGTGGTACAAATGAAAATTTCAGGATCATTTATTCGTGCGAGGCCGGTAAAACATATTATATTGGAATTCGTGCATATGACGCTTATGCCAATGGGAAGAATGCTGAACTTTATGTGGAAAAGACAGATGAAGATGCAAATACAGACGATAGCGAATAGATGAATTGTATAAAATGATTTTTGGCGTAAAACGCTCCCTTTTATTAGAGGGGCGTTTTTCGCTTTTTTGGGTACCGGAATTTGGTGCGTTTGGCTTTGTTTTATGGGCTTTTTCATGGGCGTAAGTCGCCTGACGATTGTAAGTAAATATATTGACTTTGTGTTTTGCTTGTGCTAGTATATATACAAACAAGGGTGGGGCGCAGATGTTCTCCTTGTAATGATAGAAACAAAAAGAGTTTAGCTAATTAAGGAGGATACCATTTGGGAGCAAAAGATTTAGCAGAGAAAAATTTATTACAGTACAAAGATGTATTTTCAGACATTGTGAATGTCAACTTGTTTGGTGGCAGGTGTTATGTATCTGAGGAAGAGTTGTCGCGAGAACCCGGCGAGTTGATTACGAAAGCCGTTTCGGGTAAAAAATCTTCGGCAGCTACAGATGGATGTGCCAATGAAGTGCAAGAAGAACAATAGAAGTTTTTTCTTATGTCTGGAAAATCAGAGTGACAAAATAATGTTATGCCGGTGCGTGATATGGGTACCAGCACGCAAAATATATGGAGCAGATAAAGGAAGTGCAGGAAAACAATCGGAAAATCGGCAATTATCCAAACCCGATGACAAAAGAACTTAATGATTCACAGAAATTAAGTCCGGTCATCACGTTGGTTTTAAATTACAGTCAGAATGAATGGGATAAACCAAGATGCCTGAATGATATGTTGGAATTTCCGGAGGATATGAAATGTGAGTTGGAGCCATGGATACCCTCGTATTCGGTTTGTGTGATTAACCTTGCCAGCCAGTCAGAAATGACAATCTGCCAGTATCAATCAGATTTTAAATACATAGTTCGTTATCTGTCCTGTGGAAATGACAGAAGAAAACTGGATGAATATTTCCAAACAACGGAGTTTCAATTAGACCATCCAGAAGCATTTTTAGATTGGTTGTCGGCGGTGACGAATGACAGGAGATATCGGAAAGCAAAAGAACTAATTGAGACAACAGAAGGAAAAGGAGGAAGAATCAATATGTGTATTGTTAGATATGTATGAAGAACGTGGAATGGAGAAAATCAATTCTTTATACCATTGCCTATTAGAGGATAATCGAATGGAAGATATACAAAAAGCGATGTTGGATGCAGCGTATCAAAAAGAGTTATTACGAGAGTATGGTATTGGAGAAAGTTAGTGTATAATTTTCATTGGCAAAAATAAAGGGAAGAAGGAAATACCCTCTTCCCAATCATACAGTTTTTCTTTATGATGTTAGTTGCTAGAAAAACAATAAAGGACACTGTATGATGAAACTAATTGTAGACGAAAAACTTACTATCTTTTAAGGTGTTAGAGCAAAAAGTGTGTGACAAATGTTCGCTGCCAGTTCCTTTGGATTCCAGTAATTCCGTAGAAAAACTTTGTGACTCGTGGGTACAAACACGTGGGTATGAGGCTTGCGTATTTTGCATGCCCATACCCTTACGCGTTTGTTAAACGGGAGTGGCGCAAGAGGTTCGGGAACCTCTGACCTGCGCGGACCGGAGTGGAACGTAGAACCACGAGACGCAAAAAGCTTTTCTACGGAATTACGGAAAACAAAAAAGTGCCAACGAACATTTGTCACAAACTTGGAGAAAAAAGAATAGTTTTCATTTGTATTCACTTATGGTAAAATAAATAGGACTGGGGGGTGAAAAGATGAATCCAATAGGTGTTGTAATTTGTAACTACAACAAAAGGACTTTGTACTGCAATGCGTACAGAGTGTTTTAGAAAGCAAAAGAGAAGAATTTTGATATTTATGTTGTGGATAATGCATCGTCTGATGGAAGTGCAGAGGCATTAAAAAGGCATATGGAAACCGGATTACCGTAATTGAAAATAAAGAAAACCTTGGTGGCTCCGGTGGATTTAATACCGGATTACGAATCGTCAGGGATAAAGGGTATTCTTATTTTATGTGCTTAGATGATGATGCAGCCGTGGATGAAAATGCACTTTCTGTTTTATATCATTACATGGAAGAGCATACAGATACCGGTATGGCTGGATGTCGTGTTTACCACACACAGATGTCGGATTATATTCAGCACTACTCATTGATTTTGACAACTGCACGGCAAAAACGATTGGAGCGGACATGCCGGAAGATGGCAGTTTGCCTGATGTGATTGAATGTGACACGGTGGCAACCTGTGCCGTTATGGTACGGGCAGATACAGTGAAACAAAAAGGTGTCGGGATTATGCCGGAAGATAATTTTATATACTGGGATGATATGGAATGGGGATATCGTATAAAATTGGCAGCATACCGTGTTGTTACGTTGGCAGAGGCAAAAGCGTTACATCAAATGGGGGCGAATACAAAGAAGGAAAATACCTTTATCAATTATTATATGTGGAGAAACCGGACCAATTTCTTTATGCGGTTTACGCCGGAGGCTGAGATGGAGGCAATGAGTGTTAAAGTGCTGGGGGCAGTGTTTGATGCAATGTATGAGAGTATGTTTCGTGAAGAACATAATGTCCGACAGACAATTTCCTATGCGTTTTATGATGCACTGGCTGGCGTGCGTGGAAAGGCGGATTCGTACAAAATCATGAAAAATGATGCCAATGATAATAAGCTTATACAGACTCTGCAGGGCAGGAAAAGTTTTGCAATAGAAGAAAACAATCAGGAAGAAGATGCTTATTATCTTCGCAATTTTATTGCTTCGGTTTGTCGGATTTGAGGGAAGAAGAGCAGACAAAGGCAGAGATTGTATTTCGATTTTGTGACTATATTTTTATAGTGAAAAGATGCCGGATGGAAAGGAAATTTTAATTGATTCCGAACGAAATTGCGTCGTGGATGAAAATGATATAGAAATATGCAAAAATTACGGTTATTCCAAATGGTTGTTTATTTACATGAATCAAGGAGTTTTTTAGCGGCAGCACGCCGTATGAGAGGAGAGATTGTTGATGAATAAGAGATTTATGCGTTTCCCGGAGGGAAAGAAAAAATCAGTGACACTTAGTTATGATGACTGCATGGAAGAAGATGCAGATTTGATTGAGCTACTTGAAAAGTATCAGATGAAGGCTACTTTTAACTTGATTCCCGGATGGTTTGCAAAAGAGGGAACGACTTATCCGGGGGAAACCTATCGTTTGGTTACGAAAAGAAAGCCAAAGAAATGTATGAACATCCGCTTGTAGAAGTGGCAAACCATGGTAATGAGCATAAATATATGACCTCATTAACTCCGCTTGAAATGGCGGAAGACACGATTTTGTGCCGCAAATCTCTAGAAAGTTTGTATGGAAAAAATCATACGGGGATGGCGTATCCGTATGGATGGTACGACGATACTTTAATTGATGTTTTAAAACAATGCGGAATTACTTACTGCCGTACGGTTGAGAGTACAGAAAATTTTGACTTGCCAGAGAATTGGCTTGCTTGGAATCCGACATGTCATCATGATGATGAAGCTTTGTTTGATTTGGCAGACGAGTTTGTTTCGAAACAAAACGTAGAAAGACCACTTTTGTTCTATGTGTGGGGACATACGTTTGAATTTGAGAGAAATAACAACTGGGAGCGCATGGACCGTTTTATGGAGAAAGTAGCAAAACAGGATGATGTCTGGTATGCGACAAACGGCGAAATTTATGATTACGTAAATGCGTATGAAAATCTTGTATTTTCCGCAGATGGTAAACGTATTTACAATCCATCTAAGATGCCTGTATGGGTTGAAATCGATGGAACATGTTATAAAATTGAAGATGAATTTGTGATGGAGTAATGGAGGAGATTGTATGAAAAAAAGGCGTTATGGCTTCTTACTTTTGGTATTTGTTTTGTTTTCCTTTTTATGAGTGCAAATACAAAAGCAGCGACGCCGGTTCAAAAATGGGGACAGCTAAAGGTGTCTGGAACCAACATTGTTAATAAAGATGGGAAAAAGTTCAGTTAAAGGGGTTAGCACGCATGGTATTGCGTGGTTTCTCAGTATGTAAATAAGAGCTGCTTTCAGAGTTTTAAAAAGATGGGAGTGAACACGATTCGTCTCGCTTTATATAGTGATAAAGGGGCTGGCTATTCGAAATCTTTATATCAGAAAGTGGATGAGGGAATTCGATATGCCACGGAACTAGGCATGTATGTTGTCCTTGATTGGCATATATTAAGTGACGGAAATTCTAATACTAGTCAGAAACAGGCCTTTCAGTTTTTTACCCGGTATGCAAAAAAGTATGGGAAACAAAATAATATATTATACGAGATATGTAATGAGCCAAACGGAAATGTAACCTGGGCAAAGGATATTAAGCCTTATGCAAAAAAGCAATTAAAAAATAAGAAAATATGACAAGAAAAATATCATTATTGTGGGAACTCAACGTGGTCGCAGGATGTTGATGTGGTGGCAAGGAGTCCGCTGAAAGAGAAAAACATTGTGTATTCGCTTCATTTTTTTATGCGGCAACGCATACGGATTTTTGCGTAATAAATGTAAAAGTGCTTATCAGTCGGGGCTTCCTATGTTAGTATCGGAGTTTAGCATTTGTGATGCTTCGGGAAATGGTGGAATCAATAAAAAAGTGCGTCAAAATGGATGAAACTTCTTAAAAAATATAAAATTGGACATATTGCATGGAACATTTCAAATAAGAATGAAACTTCCGCACTCATTCAATCGAAATGCGGAAAAACAGATAAGATAAGCTATAAAAACTTATCAAAATCCGGTAAATGGATTGCAAAATGGTGGAAAAAAATAAGAGAGGAATTCATGTACATGGACGCTGTAAATTACATAAGTGATGTGTTACAAAAAAAAAACAAAAAAAGAACTTAAGGTAGCATTTTTAGGAGGCTCTTTATCAAAGGGAGAGCGGGTAAAAAGAGAACTTTGTTTTGTTTCTCTCTTTGAACAAAAAATTGAAGAGAAGCTTAGTAATGGGCGAAAAGTTTCGGTTCTTCGCTATGGACAGTCCGGGACAATGTCTTCAAATGGTTTATATAAGGTTAAGGAATTAATTGAGGAAAAACCGGACCTTGTTTTTTTGGATTATGCGCTGAATGATACCGGAGACCGTTATTTATGGAGTCTACGGAAGGCATTTGCAGCCAGTTAATTCAGGCAGGTGCGCATGTAGTTATTCTTTTTGTTTTGCAATGACCAGGGGCATTGTACAAGGGGAGCAATGGAAAGAGTGGCTTCTCATTATCATTTACCGGTTGTTGATATTGGGAAAACTATTACGGACAAGATTCAAAAAGGAGAATTGACCTGGGAAGAATATGGTTTGGATTATGTGCATCCGACACCACTTGGACATGAGATAATTACTTCTGAGCTGCTAAATTTATTTCAGGAGAAAGAACAAAAAGAAAAATGTGATGGAAGATTATTATCCGGAAACCCCCGCATTTTTAGGAGCATTCCGAAATTCCTATATTATGGATTTGTCTGAAAAAATGGTTGATACCAAACCGGGTGATGTAATATTGGATACTGAAATTACCATGAAAATGATGCTTATGGAGTTTTGGCAGGACAGTATCAAAAATGAGGCGGATTTGGTATTTATGCTGGACGGTCAGAAAGTGTGTGGAGCGGATGCTTATGCGAGTATGGCTTGGGGAAATCCCGTATGTCATTACGTAGGGGGAGATGGCAGCGAAGAAACGTATCATCTTGTTATTTATGCAGGAAAAGGAAAGCCGCCGGCAAATTGGGATTACTCACAATTTCACCTGCGGCTGATGATTGGATGTTAGTATTAGAATTTCCAAGTTCCCTGACCAATCAGTTGTTTCAGTAAGTCGATGTAGATTGGGGCTGTCTGTGTTAAAAAGTGTTTTTTACTATAGGCAACCACAATCTTTTTTTTCCGTAATGCCAAAGCAGCCCTTTGGCTCTTTGATTTTGTAGTAAATCGGATGATTCTCAAAGTTTCCAAAACGAATCAGCGTATCCGGGATAATACCCATTCCTAAATTAGAATTTACCCAGTGAAACATCGTTTCGATGTTGTAGCATCGCAGGTTGATTTGTGGAATCTGTTTCATATGCTGGAACAAATCTACAGTAATATCCGGATCATTATTTTTTGTGTCAAGAACAATGAAAGATTCATTCAAACAGTCGCTTAATGAAATTTCTTTATTGTTATACAAAGCAGAAGAATCGAAACAATATCGGATGTTTTAAGTTGTTGTTCTTTATGTGTCTCATTAAACGGATTTTCTTTGCTTACTGCTAAATAATAATGTTCGGTTGCAAGGTCTTCCGTGTAAAATAATTCAGTATCAAAGTCTGTTGCCTCAATGCAGACATCAATTTCTCCGGACAGGAGAAGATTCTGAAGTTCTTTCACATTATCTGTGATGACATCTAATTCTACATCCGGGAATTTCTTCGAAAAAGCGGCAAAACTTTTGGAAGCATACAGGAGCCACGAAAAGGTGTAGTACCAATCGTCAAAGAACCGGTTTTTAAGTTGTTAATATCGGAAATACGGTTTTCTAATTCGCGCTCCGTCGATAAGATTTTTTTGGCTGCATCGTAGTAGGCCTGTCCGATAGGAGTTAGCTGAATTGGAGAAGAAGACCGGTCGAACAACGGCGCACCAAGCTGGGTTTCCATATTTTTTATAAGCTGACTAATGGAAGGCTGTGTAACAAAAAAAGTTTTTTGCTGCTTTGGAAAAACTGCCTTCTTCGGCTAAAGTAATAATACATTGAATTTGTTGTGTGGTCATATAATATCTCCTTCCATATAGTGTAATAATTATAACAAAAAGATAATATTGTGACAAGAAAAATCTTGCAGGTCATTTTATTGACATCCTTTCGATAAGTCGTTATAATTGAGAAAAAAACAATCGATTTAGGAGGTATTTTTTTAATGAGTATTCAGATTCAAAAAGTAACAGACAAAAGTTTTCGCAAATATGGACGTATTTTGACCGGAGAGTATGACGTGGCTGAGTTGATGACGGCGATGGAAAAGACAGAGTGTCCCGACGATGCGGTTATTTATATCCCATCCGATAAAGAGATTGAAAAATTGCCAGTCATGAAAGCATTTACCGATAGTTTGTATGGCGGACTTCCAATTCAGATTGGTTACTGCAACGGAAATAATCATTTATTGAATGCTGTTGAGTATCATCGTTCATCCGAAGTAAATGTTGCCTGCACCGACTTGATTCTTTTGATTGGAAGCGAGCAGGATATTGAAGATGATTATACATATGATACATCGAAAATTGAAGCATTTCTTCTTCCAAAGGAACAGTAGCAGAAGTTTATGCGACAACACTTCATTATGCACCTTGCAGTGTAGATGGAAATAACTTCCGATGTGTTGTTGTTCTTCCAAAAGACACAAACTTGGATTTGGAAGTAAAACCGGAAGGAGCAAAAGAAGACCCATTGCTTGTAGCAAGAAACAAATGGCTCATTGCTCATGAAGATGCTAAGATTGAAGGAGCATTCAATGGTTTAAAGGGCGAGAACATCAGTGTCGAGTAAATAAAAGATTAGCAGATAATAAACCGGTGAGAAACATGAAGAAAGCGTTTTGTTCTCACCGGTTTTTGTATTTTTCATTTATTAAATGTTATTCAACAGTAACACTCTTTGCTAAGTTACGTGGCTGGTCAACATTAAGACCTTTTTTTCAACGGATACATAGTAAGCGAGATACTGTAAAATGACAGTAGCTACAAATGGTGCAAACAGTGGGTCTGTCTCCGGTAAAACAATGTGATAATCACATAAAGCGGCATCGACACTGGCGTCAGCGCCGGTAATTAGGATAACTTTCGCACCACGGGAGCGTACTTCCTGTACGTTAGAAATAATTTTTGCATAAACATCCGGCTGTGTTGCCAAAGCGATAACCGGAACATTATCCGTAATCAATGAAATTGTTCCGTGTTTCAATTCGCCGGCAGCGTAAAGCCTCCGAATGAATATAGCTGATTTCTTTTAACTTCAACGAACCTTCACAGGACAATGCGTAATCCAATCCGCGTCCAAGGAAAAAGATGTCCGTAGCGGATGTCAGACGTTTGGCAATGCTCCGTCTGCTGGTCGTAAGTAAGGGCATCCTCCACTTTGTCAACCGTATCTATCATGGTTTTCATGAAGCCAGCAGCGTCTTTTTCTGAAATCTTTCCGTTTACCAATGCAAAGCGGAAAGCAATCAAATACATAACAGCAACCTGAACACTGTATGCTTTTTGTACTGGCAACTGCGATTTCCGGACCGGCATGAGTATAAAGTACATAATCACTTTCGCGGGCAATGGAAGAACCTTTTACATTTACAACAGAAAGTGTTTTGGCACCACGTTCTTTTGCCAGACGGAGAGCAGCAAGTGTGTCTGCGGTTTCGCCGGACTGTGAAACGGTGATTAGCAAGGTATGTTCATCAATAATCGGATTCTGATAGCGGAACTCCGAAGCAATATCAACGGTAACCGGAATGCGGCAGAGACGTTCAATCATGTTTTTGCCCATCAGTCCGGAATGCATTGCCGTACCGCAGGCAGTGATAACAATTCGGTTGACATCAGTGAAAAGTTCATCACCAACGCCGTCTGCAGAAAAATCAGGAAGTCCGTTTACCATACGAGGACGAATGGTGTTGCGGAGTGCTTCCGGCTGTTCGTGGATTTCTTTCATCATGAAATAATCATAACCGCCTTTTTTTGCGGAAGCCATATCCCAGCTGATGTGATGGATATAAGGTCCGTACACTTCGCCATTTTCGTCTTTTACAATGATTTCATCTTTTGTCAACTTCGCAATATGACCTTCCTTTAATACGAAATAATGTTTTGTGTGGCTGACCAAAGCAACCATATCAGAAGCGATGATAGAGCCACGGTCTGTATGAGCGGCAACTAAAGGACTGCCGTTTCTTACCGCATAGATGGTTTCCGGGATATCGGAAAAAATAATACAAAAACCATAGGCACCAACCAGTTTTGAAATGGCTTTACGAATAGCAGCTTCGGGTCACCGGTATAACAGTCATCAATTACCATTGCGGCGATTTCTGTATCGGTCTGGGAGATTGGTTCTTTTCCCTTTGCAGCAAGTTCTTCCTGTAATTCCTTGTAATTTTCAATGATTCCGTTATGAATCAAAGTGACTTTTCCGGCAGTGTGAGGATGGGAGTTTGTATCCGATACGCCACCATGTGTTGCCCAGCGGGTGTGGCCGATACCGCAGGTGGTAACATCATCCGCAGCCTCTTTGGCAACTTTATCTTTTAAACAAGATACTTTTCCCACCGTTTTGATTGTTTTTATTCCGTTTGGCTGGCAGTAAGCAATACCTGCACTGTCATAGCCACGATATTCAATGCCTGTAAGCCTTTTAACAGTTCTTTTTTGCATCATCAAGACCTACATATCCAATAATTCCGCACATAGTAAATATCTCCTTTAACGCATGTTTTTGAAAAAGGGCAAACAACGCCTTTTCTATCATTTTCTTATTCTATGAAATGGTATCATTTCTTGTGAATAATGTCAAGAAATGCGATAAGATTAGTTGCGCTAAAAGGCAAGATACGGTATACTGAAAATGAATATGGCAAAGGAGAAAATGACATATGAGTAATTTTCATGTTGCACTAAAAAAGTGGTAGATGACTCTTATGATGTTCAGATTGGCTGTGGACTGATAGATGATATGATTCAGGACATAAAAGAAGGTCTTGTTGGAAATAAAAAGAAGTTTGCTGTGATTACGGATTCGAATGTGGATGAAGTTTATGGCAGACCGGTTTTAGAGAAAATCCTTGCAGCCGGATATCAGGGAGATTTATTTGTATTTGCGGCGGGAGAAAAAAGTAAAGTAAGAAAGACAAAAGAAGAGATTGAGGATGCCATGTTGGCGAAGGGGTACCGCCGTGACTGTTGTGTCATTGCAGTCGGTGGTGGTGTCGTGACGGATTTGGCCGGTTTCTTGGCTGGAACGTTTGGCAGAGGTGTGCCGGTGATTCATTATGCAACGACGCTTCTTGCTGCGGCAGATGCTTCAATTGGTGGAAAGACAGCGGTGGATACCGATTTGGCTACGAATCTGATTGGTTTGATTTATCAGCCGAAGAAAGTCTATGTGGATATTGATGCGTGGAAGACACTTCCGAAACGTCATTTAATCAATGGACTTGCGGAGACGATTAAGCATGCTTGTCTTGCGGATTATGAATTGTTTACTTATTTAGAAGAACACTGGCAGGATATCCTTTCCTGCGACAAAGAAGCCTGTACATACATTTCCGAGCATAACTGTAAGGTCAAGTATGAAGTCGTGATGAAAGATGAAAAGGAGAATAATCTTCGTGAGATTCTTAATCTCGGACATACGGTAGGGCGTGCCATTGAGACTGTGAGTGATTACCGGCTTTTTGCATGGTGAGGCATTGTCAATTGGTATGACGGCGCAGGTTTTGCTTGGATATCGATCCGGCTATCTATCAAAAAAAAAGAGTGTGAACGGGTGATTACACTTCAGCAGGCAGTGGGACTTCCGGTTCGAATTCGGAGTACATTGACCGTGAAGAATTAGTGAAAAAACTGTACACGGACAAAAAAGTAAGAGATGGCAGACTTCGCTTTGTTTTCCAAAAGGAATCGGCGATGTCATGACATTTGGAGAAGAAACGTACGCAAGATGCGTATCGGAGGAAGAAATTCGTGCAGTGTTAATGGATGATACTGTACTTTAAAATAGATTTATAATAACCCCGGAAAAACCGGAGAAAGAGGGATAACATGTTAGTAGGAATTATTATTGGCGCTGTTGTATTACTTTTAATTATTTTTGTAATCAGTAGTTACAACAAACTTGTGAAACAGAAAGTAAATGTCGAAGAGGCATTTGCTACGATGGATGTTTATTTAAAAAGCGTTTTGATTTGATACCAAATCTGGTAGAAACTGTAAAGGTTATGCAAAACATGAAAGTGAAACTCTGATTGCTGTTATTGAAAGAGAGGAAGCAATTACGACAGTATGACTGAAGAACAGAAAATTGAGAGTGGAGCTGCTATTTCCAGCGTAATACCTAACATTATGGCGTTGGCAGAATCTTATCCGGATTTGAAAGCAAACCAGAACTTTATGAATTTGAGCAATCAGTTGGAGGCAGTGGAAGAGGATATTGCCAATTCAGAAAATATTATAACGGTACGGTAAAACGTTATAATATGTCGGTACAGACGATTCCGACAAATATTATTGCCGGTATGTTCCACTTTGAGAAGAAACCGATGTTTGAGGTTGAGAGCCAGGCTGAGCGCCAGAATGTGAAGGTGAAATTCGATTGAAAATAAAAAGTTTTCTGCTTGCAGGTGTTTTTATTGTTCTTTCACTTTTCTTTGCTGCTCCAATGAATGCGAAGGCAGCGAACTTTACCATTGACAAATATCAGGTAAATATGAAGGTGACTAAGGATAACACCTATCAGATAAAAGAGCATATAGAAGTAAATTTCAAGTCGAAAAGTCATGGTATATACCGTGATATTCCACTTATTAATGATGTAAAGCGCGAAGATGGCAGTTCGAACCGCATTGTGGCAAGAGTGGAGAACCTTGACTGCGGAGATGAGGAATATGAATCTTCCAGAGAAGGTAATAATCTGCATGTTCGCCTTGGTGATGAAGACGTAGAAATTACAGGCAAATATGAATATAATATTTCCTATAATTATGTGATGGGGAATGATGTGCTGCCAAATGAGGACGAGTTTTATTTTAATGTAATTGGTACGGGATGGGAGACTACCATTTCCAATGTATCATTTTCCATTGAGATGCCGGAAACTTTTGATGAAAATAACCTTGGAATGTCTTATGGTACTTACGGTGAATCAAAACTGGATGGACTGTATTATTCTATTGATGGCAATACTATTTATGGTGAGCTGGATACGAGCGTTGCCCTTGGCGCCGGAGAAGGCGTGAATGTCCGTCTTTCATTGCCGGAAGGTTATTTTATAAAGGTAAAACATACACCGTGGATGGCATATGTAGGAATTGTTTTTGCTGCATTAGCTGTGATTGTGGCATTTCTTCTTTGGTTTGTTTTCGGCCGTGATGACCAGGTTGTTGAAACGGTTGAATTTTATCCGCCGGATGGCTTAAATAGTGTGGAACTTGCATTTGCCTATCGGGGATATGTGTCTTCAAAAGATGTCGTTTCTATGATTGTTGATTTGGCACAAAAGGCTATATTGAAATTCATCAGGGACCGAATAAAAGGATTTTACGCTGATTAAGAGATTAGAGTATAATGGCACGAATAAGGCAGAGAAACTCTTTATGGACAGTCTGTTTAGTTCTTTTAATCGTGTTGACAAAATTGATTTGGAAGATTCCTTCTATAAAACGATTAATTCGATTAAATCGGAAGTGAATTCAGGGAAAACAAAGAGAAACTTTTTTTATGCGAATTCCATTAATAAGGGCTGGATTTTGTGGATGCTGTCGATATTAGCTTGTCTTTTGCCGGTTTTTATCCGGTCAAAAATTATGAGTATTCCACGATATTTGGACTTTTGGTTCCACTTGGCATTGGTGTTGCCGTGATGTTAGGTTCCTTTTTCCTATTTCGAAAAGGGAAAATACTGCCTAGAATCGGTATCTTTTTGGGATTGTTAGCAGGTGCGGCAGTTGCATATTATTTCTTTATGAACTCGGCAATGCAGTGTGTTGACCCATTGTACCGGATTTCCTACTTTATTGCATTGGGAGCTTCTTTTGTGGCAATGTTCTTCCATGATTTCTTGTCTAAACGAACACCGTATGGCACAGAAATCCTTGGACGCATTTTTTTAGGTTTCCGCAATTTCCTGATTACAGCAGAAAAGGATAAACTAGAGGCTCTTGTGGAAGAAAATCCGGAGTATTTTTATGATATACTTCCGTATACATATGTCCTTGACGTGTCGAGTAAGTGGATGAAGAAATTTGAGTCTCTTACGATGTCAGCACCGAATTGGTATTCGAGCGAGGATGACCGCGCATTTGATTATATTATGTTTAGTTATTTTATGTCTTCGACCATGTCTACGGCGATGACAAGTATGACTTCGACACCAAGTTCCAGTAGCGGCGGCGGATTTTCCGGCGGTGGTTCCGGCGGTGGTGGCGGCGGAAGCTGGTAAAAAAAAATCTTGCGTTTCTCGTATAATTATGCTATAGTTTGATAAACTACGAATAAAGGGGAGTAGCTTGCGTTTTTTAAACGTAATATGATATCGTCAATACACGAGCGGGTATCAAAAAGATAGCCTGACTCCGGTACATATTCTACGAAGCGAGACTTTTATAGTGGCACAGTGTTTTATTTGTGCTGCGGTAAAGTCTCGCTTTTATTGTAGCATAAGCTAAACTTACTTGGCTGAGACTTTATGGTGGCAGGAAAAAGAATGGAGGAATGAAAATGAAAATGTGGTTAGACCTTTTGTTACTGGTGATTGGCTTTGTCTTGCTGCTTAAAGGAGCAGATGTCTTTGTTGACGGAAGTGCCGGAGTGGCACGGATTTTTAAGGTGCCCGGAGTCATTATCGGACTTACGATTGTGGCGATGGGAACGAGTGCGCCGGAGCTTGCGGTCAGTGTATCAGCGGGAATTTCCGGTTCCAATGCGATTGCAGTCAGCAATGTGGTTGGCTCGAATATTTTTAATCTTTTGATGGTTCTTGGTATTTGTGCGATGATGAAAGCCCTGCCGGTAGATTCCGGAATTAAGAAGAGAGATTATCCGATTTCTTTGGTGGCAACGCTTATTTTGTTAATTCTTGCCGGTAATCTGTTTTTTGTCGGTAAAGTGCCGGATTATCGAAATATGAATGCGTCTGGCGGTGTGCTGTACCGCTGGAATGGAATTATCTTAATTGCGTTGTTTGTATTATATCTCGCATATACGATTTATCTCGCAAAAAAAGAATAAAGAAACAGAAAATGATGAGGCAAAAAGATGCCGATGTGGCAATGCCTTCTTTATATTATATTGGGCCTTGCAGCAATTATTATTGGAGGACAGCTTGTGGTAATTCATGCAAAAATATTGCACTAGCGTGGGGCATGAGTGAAACATTAGTCGGTTTAACGATTGTTGCAATTGGGACAAGCCTGCCGGAACTTGTGACATCAATTGTTGCGGCATCCAAAAGGTGAGACCGGAATGGCTGTCGGTAATGTCGTTGGTTCGAATATTTTTAACCTTTTGTTAATTTTAGGGGTTTCCAGTGCCATACATCCGATTGCGATTTCAATGGCTTCTTTCGTGGATTTGTGTGTATTGCTTGCAGTAAGTTTGATTGCCTTTGGTTTTGTGATTACCGGAAAGCGGATTAACCGGGCAGAGGGCTTTACCATGATTGTAATGTATTTAGCTTACACCGCCTTTTCAATCTGGCGCGGATAATGAATTTTTCAGGAGGAGATACGGTAGATGAAAGAAAATATTGTACTGATTGGTATGCCGGGAGCGGGGAAAAAGTACAGTTGGTGTTGTGCTTGCAAAAGATTAGGGCTCTCCTTTCTTGACTCTGATTTGGTGATTCAGGAGAGAGAGGGATGTGTGCTTCATGAAATTATTGAAAAAGAAGGACTTGATGGTTTTAATGGGATTGAAAATCAGGTAAATGCAGCTATTGATGTGAAAAGAACAATTATTGCGACTGGTGGAAGTGCAGTGTATGGGAAGGAAGCTATGCAGCATCTGCATGAAATCGGTGCGGTTTTTTATTTGAAATTATCTTATGAAGAGCTGAAAAATCGCCTGGGAGATTTGTCGGAGCGCGGCGTTTCCATCCGCGAAGGGCAGACTCTACTGGATTTATATGAGGAAAGAAAACCGTTATACGAAAAATATGCTGATTATGTAGTAGACTGCGAGGGGAAATCAATTCGTGAGGTTGTGGAAGAAATGACAAAACTTTGGAAGAAGGAGACAAAAAAGTGAGATATCCCATTGTACTATTTGATTTAGATGGAACATTGACAAATCCCGGCCTTGGAATAACCAATTCGGTGATGTATTCTCTGAAAAAATATAGAATTGAAGGACAGCCGCGAGAATCTCTTTATTGTTTTATTGGACCGCCACTGCACGAGTCTTATGAGAAATTTTATTCTTTTTCAAGAGAACAGGCCATGCAGGCCGTTTCCTATTACAGAGAATATTATGAAGAAAAGGGAATGTTCGAAAATGAAGTATATCCGGGAATAAAACAGCTCCTTCGTGATTTAATAAAACAGGGTGTTCTCTGTCTCGTTGCCACTTCAAAACCAGAGATATATGCGAAAAAAATTCTCGATTATTATGAACTGAGCAACTATTTTACTATATCGCCGGGGCAAATATGGACGGAACCCGCACAGACAAAGCAGAAGTTATTGCTTATGCCTTAAAACAGATTCCGGCAGAATATAGTAATAAGAAAGTTCTCATGGTCGGTGACCGCTCCCATGACATCATCGGGGCAAAGAAAAACGGAATCGATTGCGCCGGTGTATTATTTGGTTACGGCAGTAGAGAAGAACTGGAAGAGGCCGGAGCTGACTTTATTGCTGACTCAGTAGAAGCAGTTAGAAATATTGTTTTTCTTAATGTTGCTAAGAATTAGTGCAGGATATAGTTGATATAATTTGTGTTAAATATTTATGGATGCTTATTTCAGTTTCTACAATTCACAAAGAAAAGTTTATGTCTCATGGGCGCTCCCGCTAAGACGAATACGCTGGGGTATCGGCATGCAAAATACGCAAGCCGGATACCCGCGCATTCGTACCCATGAGACATAAACTTTTCTTTGTGAATTGTTGGAATCTTGAAAAACTAACATAAATTGTTTGATACAAACCATAACATATAATTTTTATTAGCCAAGCTAAAGAGAAGAAGGAACTTTTCTGCCGGGATTACGGAAAACAAAAAAAGTGGCAACAAACACTGCCAACAAACCCACTTGACACCCCCTAACATTCATGATATAGTTGAGAGCAGATTGAGGATATCTCAAGAAGGGGCACACCACCTCGGGTGTGGACTTTTTTGTGGTATCCTTTTGCTGTATCAGAAGAGAAAGGAGAGACGATATGATTTGCTTGAATGGAAACCAGGTTTCAGACTGTGAAGGATTATCACTGGAAGATTTTATCGCAAAACAAAATTTTGAGAAGAACAAAATTGCGGTTGAAATCAACGGTGAGATTATTCCCAAGAAAGATTACGAAACGGTTCAGATAAAAGAAAATGATGTGATTGAAGTGGTAAGTTTTGTTGGTGGAGGTTGATAAAACAACCCTGTCAAAACCCTGACATGTAAAATGTAAATTCAAATACAAAGATTGAGAGGATAAGAACATGGAAAATAAAGATACTTTTATGCTTGGTGGACAGGAGTTTTCTTCCCGTTTCATCTTAGGCTCCGGAAAATATTCACTGGATTTAATCAAGGCATCGGTTGAAAACGCCGGTGCACAGATTATTACATTGGCGCTTCGCCGTGCGAATCAGGATGGACGTGCAAATATTTTAGATTATATTCCGGAAGGTGTTACCTTGCTTCCGAATACATCCGGTGCGAGAAATGCTGACGAAGCAGTTCGTATTGCACGCTTGTCAAGAGAAGTTGGCTGTGGCAATTTTGTAAAAATTGAGATTATGAGAGATTCCAAGTATTTACTTCCGGATAATCAGGAAACCATCAAGGCGACGGAAATTCTTGCAAAAGAAGGATTTGTGGTTATGCCTTACATGTATCCGGATTTGAATGTGGCACGTGATTTGATGAATGCCGGTGCTGCATCGATTATGCCGTTAGCTGCACCAATTGGCTCAAACAAAGGTCTTTGCACAAAAGAATTTATTCAGATTTTGATTGATGAAATTAACCTTCCGATTATTGTGGATGCCGGCATTGGAAAACCATCTGAAGCATGTGCTGCAATGGAAATGGGAGCTGCTGCAATTATGGCGAATACCGGTATTGCGACAGCTGGAGATATCCCGGCTATGGCAGAGGCATTTAAACTTGCAATTGAGGCAGGAAGAAAGGCTTATCTTGCCGGTACAGGACGCGTGTTAGAGCGTGGAGGAAGTGCATCTTCACCACTGACCGGCTATATTCAGGATGGCAGTTTTAAAACGAAATAAAGATAGTTGGAGGACGACATGGATAAAGTAAATGAGAGTATATTAAGTGAAACAATTCTGGAAGATATGAAGGAAAACCGAATTGACCACATGACATATTTAGAGGGAATGGAAGTTTTGGATTCCGATGTTGAGAAAACGGTTGTGGAGGCAATGAATGCTTACGATTATGATTCTTATACGGCTGCGGATGTCCGCCGCGCGATTTATAAAGACAATCGTACACCCGAAGATTTTGCAGCACTTTTGTCACCGGCTGCCCTTCCTTTTTGGAAGAAATTGCACAGATGGCACAGAAGGAGACAAGGAAACATTTTGGTAATTCCATTATGATGTTTACACCGCTTTATATTGCAAATTACTGTGAGAATTATTGTATTTACTGTGGTTTTAACTGCCATAATAAAATCCGTCGTGCGAAACTTGATGCCGAGGGAATTGAACGTGAAATGGTTGAAATTGCAAAATCCGGTTTGCAGGAAATTTTGATTTTGACCGGTGAGAGCGGGAAAATGTCGGATGTAAAATACATAGGAGAGGCTTGCAAGATTGCAAGAAAATATTTCAAGGTTATCGGCTTAGAAGTATATCCGACTAATTCAGAGAATTATGCATACTGGCATGAATGTGGTGCCGATTATGTTACCGTATTTCAGGAGACCTATAATTCGGATAAATATGAAACGCTTCATCTGGCAGGCAAAAACGCATTTTCCCATACCGTTTAAATGCACAGGAACGTGCCTTAAAGGGAGGAATGCGAGGCGTTGGTTTTGCTGCTTTGTTGGTAGGCCTTGATGATTTTAGAAAAAAGATGCATTTGCAACAGGAATTCATGCCTATTTATTGCAGCGGAAATATCCACAGGCAGAAATTGCATTTTCCTGTCCAAGACTTCGTCCAATCATTAATAATGATAGAATTAATCCGATGGATGTGCATGAAGCGCAGTTGTTACAGGTTGTGTGTGCTTATCGCCTGCTTTTACCGTTTGCTTCCATTACGGTTTCTACACGTGAATGTAAGCGCGTCCGCGATAATCTGATTCAAATTTGTGCAACGAAGATATCTGCCGGCGTGGACGTTGGAATTGGTGGCAGAAGCGGAGAAGAGCAGGGCGACGAACAGTTTGAAATTGATGACACCAGAAATGTGCAGGAAGTTTATGATGCGATTTTGGAGCATGGACTTCAGCCGGTTATGAGTGATTATATTTATGTATAGAATAGCAGTAACAAACCGTCATCTGTGTGAGGGGGGATTTCTTGGAAAGAATCCGGCAGATCGCACAAGGCGATGAATATAATGCCATCCTTTTGCGGGAAAAAAGATTTATCCCATGAGGAATATGAAGATCTTGCTAAGAAAGTTTTGAAAATCACAAATTTGGCAGGGAAAAAATGTATTTTGCATAGGGATTACAAGGCGGCACTTTCTCTTTTCCATCCTTTTGTGCATATGCCGCTTTCGGTTATGGCACAGATGTCTCAAAAGGAAAGGGAAAATCTTAGAAAGTCTGTGAAGGAAATGAGTACATCTATTCATTCTCTGGAGCAGTTAAAAGAGGCAGAGGCATATTCGATGGATTTTGTAATTGCCGGTCACATATTTGCTACGGACTGCAAAAAAAAGATTTACCGCCGAGAGGATTATCATTTTTGAAAAATATTTGCGATAATTCAGAGGTTCCTGTCTATGCTATTGGCGGCATGACAAAGGAGAGAGAGCCGGAAGTCATGCGTAAAGGTGCAAGCGGTATTTGTATTATGTCAGGATGCATGAGAGAATAACCGTAAGCCTTGCAAACAGTATCTGGTTGTGTTACAATGGCAAATATTATCAAATAAGTTAGGAGTGGTAATTGTGCCTATTAAAATTCAGGATTCACTACCTGCCCAAAAAAAAATTCTGGAAAATGAAAATATATTTGTAATGACGGAGTATCGTGCAATGCATCAGGATATTCGACCGCTGCATGTGTTGATTTTAAACCTTATGCCGACAAAGATTGAGACGGAAACACAGCTTTTGCGTAAATTGTCCAATACACCGCTGCAGGTGGATGTGGAGTTTATGCAGACGAGCAGTTATAAGCCGACGCATGTGGCACCAAGCCATTTGGAAACTTTTTATCGTGTATTTGATGACATCAAAGACCGTAATTTTGATGGTATGATTATTACAGGAGCACCGCTTGACTATACCAAATTTGAAGATGTGGATTACTGGGATGAGTTAACAAACATTATGGAGTGGTCAAAGAAGCATGTTCATTGTACTCTTTACATGTGTTGGGCTGCATTTGCCGGTTTATATTATCACTATGGTATTGAGAGAGTCGACAGAGAGGAAAAATTATCCGGCGTGTACAAACATCGGGTGCTGAAAAAAGTTCTCCGCTGTTTCGCGGTTTTGATGATATTTTTGACTGTCCGCAGTCACGTGCGATGACGGTAAACAGAGAAGATGTTGAGAAAATTCCGGAGCTGGAAGTGCTTGCCGTATCAGATGCAGCAGGTGTGGCGGTTATAAAAACAGAAGACAGCAGACAGTTTTTTATGACGGGACATTTGGAGTATGATTCGGATACACTGGCAAAAGAATATTTTCGTGACCTGGACAAGGGAATGAATCCGAGTATTCCGGCTAATTATTTTCGGATGATGACCCGGAGAAAAAGCCGGTTGTCCGCTGGCGTTCTGCCGGTCAATTGTTCTACAGTAACTGGCTTAACTATTATGTATATCAGAGTACGCCATATGATGTGAGACATTAATAAATAAAAGGTTAATATTGAATTTTTTTAGGGAAAGAGTGTCGATTTAAGACATTCTTTCTTGTTTTTTGGGGGTATGATGTTATAATTTAAATGGAGTGTATAACTATATAATTACATAAAAAGGAGATTTGTTATGAGGAAGTCAATTGGATTGAAAATCATGGTGCCGTTTTGTATTCTTGCAATTGTATGTGGACTGTGTTCTACATTGATTTATTCAAAGATTGCACAGATGAATCAGGCAACCAAGTCGATTAGCGACAATTACATGACGATAACGGATAAGACAGGAGAGATGGAGTCCGATTTTATATTGCTTCAGTATAAGCTGGCTCGCTATGTAACTGCATTTGATGACGATGATTTAAAACAGTTATCAAAGGATATTAAAGAAGCTACAGCACGCATGGATAAGAATATTTCTGTTATTGCAGAGAAGAGTTCTGACAGTGGTGAAGCCGATGCCGTAAAGACTATAAGGCTGCGTATGCAACATTTAGTGAGTCTTACCAGAAATCGAAAAAGGCAATTGATGATTATGAACTGAATGGCATGAAGAATTTGAATGAAGCGGTAGAGCCTATCTACAAGAAATTCCAGAGTGCTATTGATGATATGCAGAAGGTGAACAGTCAGAAAGCAGAGGATTCGCAGGGAGCACTTAGTGCAGCTGCATCACAGAGTACATTAGCATTTGTTGTTTTGATTGCTTTGTTGGTTGTTTCTATTGGATTCTGTATTTTAATGGTTGTAGCAACAATCCTTCGTCCAACCAAACATGCAATTCGTCACTTGAACGGTATTGTACGAAGTATTGAACAAGACCACGGAGACCTCACATCCCAGATTCAGGTAAAACAAAAGATGAAGTGGGAACTTTGGTTGTTGGAATTAATAAGTTCATTGATTTGCTCCGCGACATTATTATGGAAATTAAATCCGATGCTGTTGAGCTGCAGGACAATGTAGAGCAGGTGTTTAATGGTGTAAATACATCGAATGGCGATATCAAACTGGTATCTGAGGTAATGGAAAAACTTTCTGCCGGAATGGAAGAGGTAGCAAACCACGCCGACCATCTGAATGACCAGGCAGGACGTGTTTATGAAGCAATGGAGCATATTGCCGGTGAGGCAAATAATGGTTCTGATTTCGCAAAAAGAAATTAAAGACCGTGCGAACGCATTGCAGGAGAGTGGTCAGAGACGCCGTAAGATGACGGCAGAGATGGCAAGTGAAATTAATACACTGCTTCAGAGTTCTCTTGAAAAGAGTAAAGATGTTGAAAAGATTAATGTATTGACAAATGATATTTTGGAGATTTCTTCTCAGACAAACCTGCTTGCATTGAATGCATCTATTGAAGCAGCACGTGCCGGTGAGGTTGGTAAGGGCTTCGCTGTAGTGGCTGATGAGATTCGTAAGCTGGCAGATTCGAGCCGTGAGACAGCGAATAACATTCAGGAAATCAGTTTGGAAGTAAATTCTTCAGTAGGGAGAGCTTGCGGACAATGCCAATAAGATGCTGACATTTATCCAAAATGAGGTTATGCCGGATTATGATAATCTTGTAAATACCGGTAACCAGTATAACGACGATGCAAATCGTATTGATACATTGATGCTTCAGTTTGCTGACAGTGCAACCGCACTGAAAGATACGATGCATGAGATGGCAACACTGATACATGAGATTTCAGAGACGATTAATGATAGTTCCAATCAGGTATCCGGTGTATCTGAGTCTGTAACTGCATTGACGGATAGTATGATGGATATTCAGACAAGCATTCGTGTAACAGAGGATGTAAGCCGTCGTTTGATTCTGAAGTTGCTAAATTTGTAACAGAGGCGCATGAGGATGTTTCAGCTGCCGTTGATTATGAAGATGTCGTAGAAGAATCTGAATCTTATGAGGAAACAGAAGCAGCAGAGGATGTGGAAACTGGGGTAGATGATGACGTTTATCTTACGATTTCGGACGATGCAGAGGAAAGTGAAACTGTTGACGACGAAGCAGTTGAAACGGAGAATGATGAAGTTGAGGGATCTGCTGATGTAGAGGAAGATGAAGCGGCAGCATCATATGAGGATGGGGACTTCTCTGAATTTGCTGAGTTTGGTTCTACGGATGAATACGAACAGTTAGCAGAAGAAGATACCAATGAAGATGCATAAAATCTTCTGATATATCAGTGATATAAAAGATAATAAAACAGCCTTCACATCATTGGATGGAAGGCTGTTTTATTATTTACAACAATACGGTTGTTTACTTATTATTCTTTTTCTACTTCTGCCATCTTCATTGCGCGAACTTTGGTAGAAAGACCAAAGAGGTTAATGAAGCCTTCTGCATCATGATGGTCATACAAATCTCCGGTTGTAAAACTTGCAATGCTTTCATTGTACAAGCTGTATGGTGAAGTGGTTCCGGCTTTGATAATGTTTCCTTTGTACAGTTTGAATTTAACTTCGCCGGTTACATATTTCTGTGTGGACTCAATAAATGCCTGAACTGCCTCGCGCAGAGGAGAGAACCATTTGCCTTCGTAACAAATCTGAGCAAGTTTATTCCCATATCCATTTTCAATGTTGTTGTATCGCGGTCAAGGATTAATTCTTCCAACTGCTGATGAGCTTCGTAAAGAATTGTTCCGCCAGGAGTTTCATAAACACCACGGGATTTCATTCCAACAACGCGGTTTTCTACGATATCAACAATACCGATACCATGTTTTCCACCTAATTCATTCAGAGTGCGGATAATATCGGAAACTTTCATTTCTTTTCCGTTTACGCTCTTAGGAACGCCGGCTTCAAAAGTCATAGTTACATATTCACCTTCATCCGGTGCTTTTTCCGGTGTAGTACCAAGAACCAGAAGATGATCGAAGTTAGGCTCGTTTGCCGGGTCTTCCAACTCAAGACCTTCATGGCTGATGTGCCACAAGTTGCGGTCACGGCTGTAACTGGAATCTGCGGAGAATGGAAGATCAATTCCATGTGCCTTGCAATATTCAATTTCGGATTCACGGGAATCCATTGTCCATTTATCACTTCTCCAAGCTGCAATAATTTTCAAATCAGGAGCAAGTGCTTTGATACCGAGTTCGAAACGAATCTGGTCATTTCCTTTTCCGGTAGCACCATGGCAGATAGCAGTAGCGCCTTCTTTTCTTGCAATTTCAACAAGACGTTTTGCAATAACCGGACGAGCCATCGAAGTACCAAGAAGGTATTTGTTCTCATATACAGCATGAGCCTGTACACAAGGAACTACATATTCATCACAGAACTCATCGACAACATCCTCAATGTAAAGCTTGGATGCACCACAGAACTTAGCTCTTTCTTCCAGACCGTCCAATTCTTCACCCTGTCCACAATCAATGCAGACACAGATAACTTCATAATCAAAATTCTCTTTAAGCCATGGAATAATTGCTGTTGTATCCAGACCGCCGGAATAAGCTAAAATAACTTTTTCTTTCATAATAGAACCTCCGTATGTATTTTTTGGTATTAACCTTTTTCTAATATACACCACAAGTGAATATTATGCAAGCATAAAATCAATTATTTTCAAAGAATAACGAATAAATTCTAGTTAGGTATTGCATATTTATTGGAAAAGATGTATAATAATTGAGGTTTGTGTATAATATGTATAAATATGCATAAATGATGAATAAAAAGAGTGAGCTGCCAAAGTACGGCGGAATGGAGGATGCTATGATAAAGGCTGGAATTATCGGTGCTACAGGGTACGCAGGACAGGAATTGGTTCGATTATTATTGCAGCACAAAGAAGTTGAGATTGTATGGTATGGTTCGAGAAGCTATGTGGATAAGAAATTTAGTTCCGTTTTTGGAAATGTTTTTCAGATTGTAGAAAATATTTGTAAAAGTGATGATTTACATACTTTGGCAAAAAGAGGCAGACGTGATATTTACCGCAACACCGCAGGGTATTTGGCAGGTGTTCTGGATGACGAAATCCTTTCCCAGGCAAAGGTGATTGACTTGAGTGCGGATTACCGAATAAAAGATGTTGCGGTTTATGAAAAATGGTACGGCATCACACATAAAAAGCCCTCAGTATTTGGATGAGGCTGTATACGGATTGTGTGAGTTAAACCGCAAGCAGGTTAAAAAGGCACGTTTAATTGCTAATCCGGGATGCTATCCAACCTGTTCAACACTTTCGATTGCACCGCTTGCAAGAGAAGGACTGATTGATATGGATACTTTAATTATTGATGCAAAATCCGGAACATCAGGGGCAGGAAGAGGTGCAAAAGTTCCAAATCTTTACTGCGAAGTAAATGAGAATATTAAGGCATATGGAGTAGCCACGCACCGCCACACACCGGAGATTGAAGAACAGCTTTCCTATATTAGCGGAAAAGATGTTACACTTAATTTTACTCCGCATTTGATTCCAATGAATCGTGGTATTTTGGTTACGGCATATGCAAAATACAAAGAAGGTGTGACAAGAGAGCAGATTCGAGAGGCTTATGTGAAAGCATATCAAGATGAATATTTTGTGCGCGTGCTGGATGAGGGTGTGTGTCCGGAGACCAAATGGGTTGAGGGAAGCAACTTTGTCGATGTAAATGTAAAAGTTGACGAGCGCACGCATCGCGTGATTATGATGGGAGCAATGGATAATATCACAAAAGGTGCTGCCGGACAGGCAGTTCAAAACATGAATCTGATGTTTGGATTTGATGAGGCAGAGGGGCTCCGGCTTGTACCGATGGTTCCGTAAAGGAGGAAAATATGATGAATACAATAGAAGGCGGCGTTACAGCAGCAAAGGATTTATGGCGGCGAGCGCAGAGGCAGGAATTAAATATAAAAACCGTACAGATATGGTACTTGTCTATACAGAAAGCCCGGCGGTCTGTGCAGGAACTTTACAACGAATGTAGTAAAGGCAGCACCGGTTTGGTGGGATAAAGAAATTGTTGAGAGCAAAAAAGGATGTTCATGCGGTCGTATTAAATAGTGGAATTGCCAATGCCTGTACCGGAGGCGAAGGTAAAGAAATTAATGAGTACATGGCTTCACAAATTGCAGAGGCACTTGGTGTTTCGACAAAAGAGGTTTTGACAGCTTCAACCGGCGTTATCGGAATGCAGATAAAAAAAAGAACCGCTACAAAAGGTGCAAAACTTTTAAAGGATGCACTGGCAGATACAAAAGAAGCAGGTCTGCTTGCGGCTAAGGCAATTATGACAACGGACACTGTTCCGAAAGAAGCGGCAGCCAGTTTTGAGGTGGACGGAGTAACCGTAACAGTTGGTGGCATGAGCAAAGGCTCCGGCATGATTCACCCGAATATGGGAACGATGCTTAGCGTTACGACAACAGATGCAAAAAATTTCACATGATTTACTGCAGGAAATGGTTTCCGAAATTGTGTCAGATAGTTTTAATATGATTTCGGTTGACCGCGATACATCAACAAATGATACATATCTGGTGCTTGCCAATGGCGAATCCGGTGTTGAAATCAAAGCAGGAACGAATGGATATGTAAAATTCAAAGAGGCACTGAGTTTTGTTGCAACGGATTTGGCAAAACAGATGGCAGCGGACGGAGAAGGCGCTACGAGGCTGATGGAAGTAAGAGCAGTTCACTGTAAGAATAAAGAAGAGGCAAAGATTTTTAGTAAATCGGTTGTGACTTCAAACCTCGTGAAAGCAATGGTGTTTGGCAAGGATGCGAACTGGGGACGTGTTTTGTGCGCACTGGGGTATTCGGTGCAGACTTTGACCCGGATGTAATCGATTTGATTTTAGAAGCTGAGGATGAGCAGATTGTTTTAGTAAAAGATGGTGTGCCGACAGATTACAGTGAAGATGAGGCGACTATTTTATTAGGAAAAGATGCAGTTACATTTATTTGCGACATGAAGCAGGGGGATGCATCGGCAATTGCCTGGGGATGCGATTTGACTTATGATTATGTAAAAATAAATGGCGATTACAGAAGTTAGAGAGAACAAAAGATGGAAGATAAAATGAAAGAAGTTGTACTTAAGGCGGAAACGCTGATTGAGGCACTTCCTTATATCCGTGATTTCAACGGAAAAAAGTAGTTGTAAAATACGGTGGAAGCGCTATGCTGGATGAAAAATTGCAGGAATCAGTGATTAAAGATGTTGCTTTGCTGAAACTGGTTGGCATGCAGCCGATTATTGTTCACGGCGGCGGAAAAGAAATTAGCAAATGGCTTGGCTATATGGGAAAAGAGAGTGAATTTGTAGAAGGACTTCGTGTGACAGATGCCGATACGATTGAAGTGGCAGAAATGGTTTTAAATAAGGTCAATAAGCATTTAGTCCAGATGATGGAGAAACTTGGCGTAAAGGCAGCCGGCATCAGTGGAAAAGACGGCGGCACAATGCTCTGTGAGAAAAAAACAGCCGGTGGAAGAGATATCGGTTTTGTGGGAAAAGTAAAATCTGTTAATTCCGATTTGATTGACACTTTGATTGCTAAAGATTTTATTCCGATTATTGCGCCGATTGGTATGGATGAAAATTATCAGGCATATAACATTAATGCGGATGATGCGGCAAGTGCAGTTGCAAAGTGTATTCATGCAGAAAAACTGGCATTTATGACAGATATTGAGGGTGTCTGCAAAGACCCGAAAGACCCGGAAACGTTGATCTCTGTATTGACAACTGATGAGGCAAAACAGTTGATTGAGGATGGAACCATTGGCGGTGGTATGATTCCGAAAATAAGAAACTGTGTGGAAGCGGTAGAAGAAGGTGTAAGCCGTGTCCATATTCTGGACGGACGCAGACAGCATTGTCTGTTACTTGAGTTCTTTACCAAAAAAGGTATTGGTACAGCAATTATTGATAACCACACAACATTGTATCCGCATGAGCAGGATTAGGAAGGAGCATGTGATATGAAACAGATGATAGATGAATCAGAGAAGTATTTAGTTCATTCGTATAACCGTTATCCGGTTGTGTTAGATCATGGAGATGGTGTGAAATTATACGATACAGACGGAAAAGAATATTTGGATTTTGGTGCCGGAATTGCCGTTTGTGCATTGGGCTATGGAGATAAGGAATACACAGATGCTTTGAAAGCACAGATTGATAAAGGAATTCATTTTCTAACTATTTTTATTCGGAGCCATTATTGCAGGCAGCAGAAAGGTCTTGCAAAGGCAACCGGACTTGACCGTGTATTTATGGCAAACAGCGGTACGGAAGCCAATGAGGGCGCTTTGAAAATGGCACGAAAATATGCCATTATGCAGGGGCATGAAAATCGTCATGAGATTATCTCGATGAATAAAGCATTTCACGGACGAAGCATGGGAGCATTGTCCGTTACCGGTACAGCAAAATACAGAGAGCCTTTTGAACCGATGTTACAGGGTGTTACATTTGCTGATTACAACGATTTCGAGAGTGTAAAAGCAGCGGTTACAGAAAATACATATGCCATCATTGTGGAAGCCGTTCAGGGCGAAGGTGGAATTTATCCTGCAAACGCAGAATTTTTACAGGAATCCGTAAATTGTGTGATGAAAATGATATCGTTATGATTTGTGATGAAATTCAGTGTGGTATGGGACGTTCCGGTAAGATGTTTGCGTACCAGAAATATAATATTGTACCGGATATCGTGACGATGGCAAAAGGAATCGGAAATGGTATTACAGTAGGTGCAATCGCGGCAAAAGAAGAAGTGGCAAAATGCCTTGTGCCGGGAGATCATGGTACAACATTTGGCGGGAATCCACTTGCCTGCGCAGCGGTGGCAAAGACACTGGAAATTTTTGAAAAAGAGAAATTCCAAACCATGTAGAAGAGGTTGGAGAGTATCTTAGTGAATGTCTGCAGAAATTGGTGGAGAAAAAGGAAATTGCTGTTGAGACACGTGGTATGGGACTGATGCGTGGCTTGGAACTTTCCGTTCCTGCCGGTCCTTATATTACAAAGGCATTGGAAAAAGGCGTCATTTTTATGAGCGCAGGCGCAAATGTCATTCGTTTTATTCCGCCGCTTATTATTGAAAAAAGCGATGTGGATAAAATGATTGCGATTTTAGATTCTGTACTGGATGATTAAAAATGGATGAATAATTGCACCTTTCTTGGGAAGACTTTACGGTAGAATCGTTTACCGTGAAGTTACTAAGGAGGTGCTTTTATGTTTGGGAATTTTAGTGGCTGCCATTTCAGGTGCCATTATGAGTGTACAGGGTGTATTTAATGCGGAAGTGACCAAACAGACGAGTATCTGGCTGTCATCTGCATTTGTACAGATTAGTGCATTTGTGGTCTGTGTACTGGCTTGGTTTATTACCGGAAGAGATGGTGCAATCAGCAGTTTGTGGCATGTTTCGCCTAAATATATGCTGTTAGGTGGAGCACTGGGAGCTTTTATTACTTATACGGTAATTTACAGCATTAATGCGATTGGTCCTGCCCGTTCTGCGATGTTTATTGTGTCGGTTCAGATCGTCATGTCGTATCTGATTGAACTTTTTGGGCTGTTTGGGATTGATAAACAGCCGTTTGAGTGGAGAAAGTGTATTGGTGTAGCTGCGATTGTTGCTGGAATTGCCATTTTCAAGTGGAAGTAAAAAATAAGTAAATTTGCCATTGTAAAAATGGAATAACATTGGTAAAATAGTTAAGTAGCACTCTTTTTTCCGGTCAGAAAGGAAAGAGTGATGAAAGATAACAAAAATAAGTTAAAAATGGTTCTCTTGATTGGAGCTTTCTTTTTTATGCGGTGTTTTGTATTTTTCGCTAAATGCCGGTTCTAAAAAGAAGCAGTTGTGACGGAATCGTTTGCTGATCAGTCGGGGAGAAACAAAGGTAAAAAAAAAACATCGGATTCAAAAACAGAAGCTGTGGTGTATATTTACATATGTGGCGAAGTGAAGAATCGGGAGTATATACTTTTGCAAAAGAACCTCATTTTATCGATGTTGTGGAAAAAGCAGGCGGCTTTACCAAAAAGCAGATAAACTTTCTGTTAATTTAGCAGAGGTTGTCAAGGATGGAACACAACTTACGATTGAAAAGAAGAGGAAAAGGAAAGCCGCGCAAGAGGAACAAAGTTCCCATGGAATGTCATCAGCAGATGAAGCGGGTAAAATTAATCTGAATACTGCTTCCGCAGAACAACTGATGAAATTAAGCGGGATAGGGGAATCCAAAGCAGCACAGATTATTTCCTACCGGGAAAAAAACGGTGCGTTTAAGAAAATTGAGGACATTATGAACATTACCGGAATTAAAGAAGGAGTGTTCGGAAAAATCAAGGATGATATTACAGTATAACTGTAAAATTTGTGGAGGCAGAGCAGATGGCAAAAAAGTCTTAGAAGTGGATGATGAAAAATTAATTGTGAAAGGAATCCGTTTCAGCTTAGAGCAGGATGGAATGGAAGTGGACTATGCATATGATGGAGAGAGTGCTTTAGAGGCGGCTCACGAAAAAAATATGATATTATTTTGTTAGATGTGATGTTACCAAAGATGTCAGGGTTTGAAGTTTGTCAGCAGATTCGGGAATTTTCAGATGTTCCGATTATTATGCTCACAGCAAAGGCGATGACATGGATAAAATCCTTGGACTCGAATATGGAGCCGATGATTATATTACGAAACCATTTAATATTTTAGAGGTTAAGGCGAGAATCAAGGCGATTATTCGACGAAGCAGTAAGAAAAACCAAAAAGAATCCGATGGGTTAGAAGTATATGGAAGCCTGAAGGTGGATTCGATGGGCAAACGCGTTTATATCAAAGACAAAGAGATTAGTCTGACAACACGTGAGTACGAATTATTGAGTCTTTTGGTTCGTAATCCGAGAAAGATTTACAGCAGGGATAATCTGCTTCATGAAGTATGGGGAGCTGCTTATCCGGGGATGCGAGAACCGTGGATGTTCATATCCGAAGACTTCGTGAAAAAATAGAAGAGACACCAAGCGATCCGGCATTTATACATACAAAATGGGGTGTTGGTTATTATTTCGAGAATAAAGAGTAAAATTCAAATTTTTAAAAGCCTGCGGGCACAAAGCATGGCCGTATTGATTCTGATAGAATCATTCCGCTCGTTGTATTTACGTTGATTTTATCAATACATACCGGGCAAAGGCTATTTCACAACGTATCAACGAATTGCAGACGCGAGGTTCCATTATATGTAACCTTGTTGTTTCTTCTGCTTATTTTACCAGTGATTCAGGGGCAGAAGTAGATTCTGAACTGACACAGGTTGCGGATATTTTTGGAGGCCGTATTTTGATTGCGGATTCTGATTTGAATATAACCCGTGACACATATGGATTAGAAGAAGGTAAAGTAATTCTTTTGGAGGAAGTTGTCCGGTGTGTCAACGGTGCAGACAGCAAATTTGTAAGCCAGAGTGAAAACATGGTAGAACTGGTCCTTCCGGTGCATAATCCGGAGAGCAATTCGATTGATGGTGTTGTCGTAATGAATTTTTCGCTGAACAGTGTGAACACTCTGTATGATTCGATGCAGTCGATTGCCATTACGCTCGTATTGGTGCTTGGACTTATTATTCTTGTGATTTCTGTTTTGTATTCCGGTCAGGTTGTAATGCCTATGAAGGAAGTAGCCGGCTCGATTGCGATGATTTCTTCCGGTGATTTTAATGAGACGATGCAGATAACCGGATATTCGGAAGCAGAGGATATTTCGGATAAATTTAATTCAATGCTTAGTGTGCTGCAGAATCTGGAAGATGCAAGACAGGAATTTGTGTCGAATGTCTCACATGAGTTGAAGACACCGATTACGTCGGTTAAAGTTTTAGCAGAATCTTTGATTGGACAGGAAAATGTTCGGTTGAACTTTATCAGGAATTTATGGTGGACATTAATGAAGAATTGGAGCGAATGAATAAAATTATCAATGATTTGCTTACCCTTGTAAAAATGGATAAAATGCATCGGAAGTCAATATTTCCGAGGTCAATATTAATGAATTTCTCGAAGCAATTTTGAAACAGCTTCAGCCGATTGCGGATAAGCGGAATATTGAGATGATTTTTGAAAGTGTTCGTTCTGTTACAGCACAGGTGGATGAAGTAAAATTGGCTATGGCATTTCGCAATCTGATTGAAAATGCGATTAAGTATAATTACGATAATGGCTGGGTTCGTGTTTCTTTGAATGCAGACCATAAATTCTTTTATTTGAAGGTGTCGGATTCCGGGGTTGGTATTCGGAAGAATTGCAGGATAGTATTTTCGAGCGTTTTTATCGTGTGGATAAGGCACGTTCCAGAGAAACCGGTGGAAACGGCTTAGGACTTGCAATTACGAGAAATGCAATTTTATTGCACCGTGGCTCAATTAAAGTTCACAGTATAGAACAACAGGGAACTACGTTTGCCGTACGAATTCCTCTGATGTATTCGGAATAGGAGGCTGCTATGAAAAAGATTATAATTTCCATGTTTCTTATTATGGCGGCGGGAATTTTAGTTTCTTGTGGAAAAGTAAGGAAGAAATGGATTCATATTTGGTTTATTATCTGAATCAGGATATGACAGGACTTGTAGAAGGGACGATGGAATCTCCTCATAAAAAAAGGATACGAACGCAGTTGTTGCCGATTTATTAAAACAGCTTCAGACTACGGGGGAGGATGCCAACTTAAAGAGTCCGATTAGTGAAAATGTAGATGTGTTAGATTTTGAACTGAAAAATCATCAGATGTCAATTTCTTTTTCTGCTGCGTATTATGAGAGAAGCGGCGTGGAAGAGACATTGTCCCGTGCAGCAATTGTGGAAACATTATGCCAGTTAGATGAGATTCATTATGTGGAATTTTATGTAGAAGACCAGCCACTCATGCTTTCGGGAAATGCCGTAGGACCGATGAGTGCCGATGATTTTGTGCAGAATCTGGATGCTTTGGGAAAGGAACAGAGCAGACAGGTTACGTTGTATTTATCGAACCGCACAGGAGATAAACTGCGTGCGGTAACGACATCGGTAACTTACAATGCGGCAACACCGTTGGCGGAACTTCTGATTAATCAATTGATTCAGGCAGATGAAGTGATAGCTGGACAAAAAGGGAAATTAAAGGATGTCAAACCGGCAATTCCAAAGGAAACGGTAGTGAATCACATAACAATACGCGACCAGATTTGTTATGTGGATTTGGGAAGCGGATTTAATGATTTGCTGGCAGAAATCAGCAGTGAGGTAACAGTGTATTCAATTGTAAATACATTGTGTGAACTTTCTAATGTCAACCGGGTACAATTTACCATTGATGGTGAGGCACAGGAGCAGTACGGGGAGATGAATTCGTTCCATTCAGTATTGGAGCGGAATTTAAATCTTGTGGAAACGGTAAATGAGAAATAGAACATGAAATAAAAAGGGAGGAATCGGGTGAGGAGAAGACCACTTTGTGTGGTATTGGTATGCATGATTTTGGGGATTCTTTGTAATGCGTGGATAAATACAAAGGAACCGGTTTCTTATGAGCGGGAGTCGATTCATTTTCTTTGCGAACTTGAAGAATTTGTAAAAAGATAATGGATATACGCTTGTTGTTCGTGACGTAAAAGGGAGGATTCATTTTCGTGCAAAAAAATAAAATTATATGCAAATGAGAAGACGGCGATGCCAAAGGAGCTGCATATTGGTAATCTTTTGGCGGTCACAGCCTCCATCCATTCGTTTGAGAAACCGGGAAATCCCGGACAATTTGATGAATATAAATACAACACGGAATTAGGAATTACCGCGCAGGGATTTGCCGGTAAAATAGAAATAAAAAGAATACGGTTAAAAATCCGGAAGATTTTCTGCATCGATTGAGAAATCACTTACAAGATGTGGTTTCTTTGTGCTGTGATGAAAAACAGCGGGGATTGTATCCGCAATGGTTTTGGGCGATAAAAGTGGGTTGTCTGATGAAGTGAAACAGTTGTATCAGGAGAATGGAATTGCACATGTGCTTGCCATATCCGGACTGCATATTTCACTCATTGGTGCCAGCCTGTTTTTGTACTGCGCAAAATATTTTATGCCAATGCAGGGAGTAGTAGTTGTAACCATGGTGCTTTTTGTTCCTTTATGGTATTTTGACCGGCTTTTCCATTTCGACACAGCGGGCAGTTATCATGATGGGATGTATGCTTTTGGCAAGACTTGCCGGAAGACATTATGATGGATTGAGTGCACTTTCGTTCAGTGCGATATGTCAGCTCTTGATTCATCCTATGGTATTGTTCCAGACCGGTTTTTTGCTTTCTTATGGAACGGTGCTCGGAATCTATGTTTTTGTGGATGTGTTCTGTGATGCGTGGGAAAGTAAAAATCCGATTTGGATGGCAGTTGCCGGAACGGCTGGTATTGAGCTTGTTACACTTCCTATTCTTTTGACGGCTTATTATGAATTTTCAATCTTAAGTATTGCCGCCAATGTACTGTTTCTGCCGTTTATGGGAGGAATTCTTGTGACTTCACTGGCTGGAATCGGACTGGGAAGTATTACCATTTTGCAGGAAAATTCTGCTTTGGATTTGCACATTTTTGTTTTATGTTATTTGAGTGGATTGGAAATTTGTTTGTAAAGATTCCGGGGGCTGTTGTTATCACAGGAAAACCGACAGATTGGCAGGTGTTCTTGTATTATGGATGTGGTGTTTTGTTTTTATTTTTGCAGAAATGGAAACAGAAGAAAATATTTTTATTGACTCTTGCCTTTGGCGTTTTTGTATTATTTCTGCCGGTTCATAATAATTTTGATTTGCAGATTACCAATCTGGACGTCGGTCAGGGGAGATTGTAGCTGCATCCGCACAAAAAATCATACGTTTTTAATTGATGGAGGCAGTTCTGATGTAAATAAAGTAGGAAAATACCGTATGATTCCTTTCCTGAAATCGCAGGGGAATTTCTTATGTGTCGTATCTTTTTTGACGCACAGTGACATAGACCATACTAATGGTGCCGTCGAATGGCTGTGTGCTGCCAATCAGATGGGAGTAAAATTGGAACCGTAATTCTACCGAAATTAAATGAAAAAGAGGAGGCGTACTGTACGCTGTTAGACGAACTCGAAATAAAGGATGCAATCTTATGTTTATGCAGCGTGGCGATACGGTAACAATTGATGAGTTACGAATAGCCTGTCTGCATCCATATCCGGATTATGAATGGAAATCAGCGAATGATTCTTCACTTGTTTTGAAGGTGAATTATCAGAATTTTACAGGATTATTTACCGGAGATTTAGAGGAAGTCGGGGGAGAAAGAAATCATCAATAAACTTTCCCATGTAAATTATTTGAAAGTTGCGCATCATGGCAGTAAGGGAGCGAGTTCAGAGGCTTTTCTTGAGCAGGTAAAACCAGATGTTTCCGTTATTTCATGTGGAAAAAAGAACCGTTATGGACATCCGCACAAAGAGATGTTGAAACGTCTTGAAAATATAGGTTCTAAGGTATACCGGACGGATAAAGAAGGGGCGGTATCCATTGAATATCAAAACGGAAAATGGTACCTTTCTTTGTGGAAAAAAGAAAGTGGTAAAAAACGCTTGCTAAGTGACTGGTGATTATATTACAATAACGGTTACAGGAGGAATTACAAATGAACTTTTTAGAGGAACGGATTCAAAAGATGGAGTAGTAAAAGAAGGAAATGTATTAAAAGTGGATAGTTTTCTGAATCACCAGATGGACATCGAATTATTTGAAAAAATGGGTGAAGAATGGAAAAGCCGTTTTGCCGGAAAACCGATTAATAAGGTAGTAACGATTGAGGCGTCCGGAATTGGAATTGCGTGTATTGTTGCTAAATATTTTGGAACGCCGGTTGTTTTTGCCAAGAAATCAAAAAGCATCAATATTGATGGTGATATGTATGTGGCAGAAGTGGGAGTCATTTACTCATAAATGCAAAAATCAGGTAATTGTATCAAAGAAATTTTTATCACCGGATGACCATGTGTTAATTATTGATGATTTTTTAGCAAATGGATGTGCCCTGCAGGGGCTGATTTCGATTGTAAATAGCGCCGGGGCAACGGTTGAGGGAATTGGTGTTGCGATTGAAAAAGGATTCCAGATTGGCGGACAGACTATTAGAAATCTTGGTTATCAGTTGGAATCACTGGCAATTGTGGATGCCATGGATGCAGAGACCGGTTCGATTACATTTCGTGAGCAATAATTACACAGGAGAAAGAGGATAAAATGAATAAAGAGAAAAAAACAAAAGCTTCCATTGACAATATTTATACATTAAATGGTAAAGTGCCGCTTGGTCATGCCGTGCCGTTTGGATTACAGCATATTTTAGCGATGTTTGTGGCAAACATTGCGCCAATTATTATTGTAGCAAACGCCTGCAAATTATCAAATGGGCAGATTGCTATGTTGATTCAGAGTGCTATGCTGATTGCCGGAATCGGTACGTTAATACAGTTGTTTCCAATCTGGCGTGTTGGTTCGGGACTGCCGATTGTAATGGGAATTAGTTTTACATTCGTATCCATTTTTGTGTTTTATTGGAACAACTTACGGATATGAGACGATTGTGGGTGCCGTTTGGTCGGTGGTATTTTAGAAGGAACGCTGGGATTATTTGCAAAGTACTGGCTGAAGTGGATTTCACCGATTGTAGCAGCGAGTGTTGTTACTGCAATTGGTTTTTCTCTGCTGTCGGTTGGTTCTGCTTCGTTTGGCGGCGGAAGTGGAAGTGAGAACTTTGGTTCGGTGCAGAACTGGATTATCGGAACTGTGACGTGACGGTGAAGGAGACAACAGGTTCGATTGCCTGTGATGGTTTTGTTAGTGCGTTATCTGCCTGCTTTGGCTGTCTGCCGATTACTTCTTTCAGCCAGAATGTCGGTCTTGTGGCAATGACAAAAGTTGTGAACCGGTTTGCTATTGCGACTGGCGCGGTGATTATGATTTTGGCAGGTATCTTTCCGATTTTCGGTGCTGTGCTTGCAACGCTTCCGGATTCCGTCCTTGGCGGATGTACAATTATGATGTTTGGTACAATTGTAGTCAGTGGTATCCAGATGATTGGAAAATGTGGATTTACCCAGAGAAACATTACTATAGCTGCGTTGTCCTTAAGCGTGGGAATCGGTTTTACCCAGGTGCCGGAGATTTTTGCGATTTTTCCTCAGATTGTGCAAAATGTATTTGCTCAGAACTGCGTAGCAGTAGTCTTTATTGGCTGTAATTCTGAATCTGGTACTGCCGAAAAATATGGAAGCAAAAGTTTGAAAATCTTAAAGACAAGTCGTTGTTTTTTTTTGATATAATGTTACTGCAAACAGAAATGATTACTTTTGGAGGTTATTAAATTATGGAACAGATTAAAAATCCTGTATTGCCGGGTTTTAATGCGGACCCGTCAATCATTCGTGTCGATGACACGTATTATATTGCAAATTCTACATTTGAGTGGTTCCCGGGGTTCGCCTGCACGAGTCCAAAGATATGGTTCACTGGAAACTGCTGCCATCGGCATTGTCAACAACGACACTGCTTTGATATGAAAGGAAATCCGTCTTCAGGCGGTATCTGGGCACCGGATCTTTCTTATGCAGATGGTAAGTTCTGGCTTGTTTACACAGATGTTAAAGTAACCGAGGGACCATTCAAAGATATGGTAAACTACATCACGACAGCAGAAGATATTCATGGTCCTTGGTCTGACCCAATTCGTGTGAATGGTGTTGGTTTTGATGCTTCGTTATTCCATGATGATGACGGAAGAAAATATCTCGTTCAGCAGACATGGGATCACAGAGAGTATCACCATGCATTTGATGGCATTACATTGACAGAATTTGATACAGATACGATGCAGTTAAAACCGGAGACAGCAAGAAATATTTACAATGGTACAGAGGTGAAATTGGTCGAGGACCTCACTTGTACAAAATTAATGGATATTATTATTTGTTTGCTGCTCAAGGCGGAACAGTATATACTCATCAGGAAGTGGTTGCCCGTTCCAAAACACTTGATGAATTAAGTTTTGAGACAGAACCGGATGGTCCATTTATCACAAACTTTGATACACCATATTTGGAAATCCAGAAACAGGGACATGGCGCACTTGTTGATACACCAAGTGGTGAGTGGTATTATGCAAGTCTTTGCGGACGTCCATGGACTCATGAAAATCAGTGCTGCATTGACCCACGTGGTTACTGTACTCTTGGACGTGAGACAGCGATTCAGAAAGTATACTGGGATGAAGAAGGCTGGTCCTCGTATTGAACGGCAATACACGGCAGGAAAGGTTCTTGTAGATGCACCGAAAGATGCAATTAAAACAGATGCACCGCTTGACCATTCCATGCATGATGAATTTGATACTGAAAAATTAAATAATGAGTGGAATACCCTTCGTGTTCCATTTACGGATGCAATGGGAACGACAGGAGATGGCAAACTGACTCTCCGCGGACAGGGTTCACTGAGCAATAAACATGAACTGTCACTGGTCGCAAAACGCTGGCAGGCATTTAACTTTGATGCTTCTGTAAAAGTAAGTTACAATCCATTTCTTATCAGCAGATGGCAGGACTTACCAACTTCTATAATGACAAGCATTGGTCCTTTGCATTTATCACATGGAATGAGAAAAAATGGACGTGTCATCGAAGTGACCCAGTGTAACCGTGGCGGCTATACATCATTCCTCCGCGATGATGCAATTCCGGTACCGGATGGCGCAGATGTATGGTTCCGCACAAAAAGTTAGAAAACAGACTTACACCTACGAATATTCATTTGATGGTGAGAATTACAAAGAAATTCCGGTAACTTTAGACGCATCCATTTTATCGGATGATTATGTACTGCAGAGTTATGGCGGATTCTTCACCGGTGCATTTGTTGGTATGGCATGTGTTGATTATGCCGGATACAATACGGTTGCAGAGTTTAGAAGTTTTGATTACAAAAGAGTATGAAGACTAATTAGAAATTTGTAAAAGCGAGTCGGTCACAAAAATGCTGACCGGCTCGTATTTTGAAGGAGTCAGATATGCTTCGCATTGAGGATGAGTTAAAGAATAATCAAATATCCCGTTTCCAACTTTTTATACGGCGAGGAGCGATACATGGTTCAGTATTATCGGAATCAGTTGATTGAAAAACTATCGAATTCGGATGATGAGATGAACCGCACATTTTTCGTGATAAACCGGAGCCATCCCAGATTGCCGAGGCGGCTCAGATTCTTCCATTTTTTGCTGAAAATCGATTGATTGTTGTAGAGGACAGTGGTTATTTTAAAAGCAGCAGTGATATGGCAGATTATGTGGAGTCATTTCCGGAGACCACTTATATCATTTTGTGGAGCGCGAGATTGATAAGCGCAACCGTCTTTTTAAGTGGATAAACAAAAATGGCTGTGTGACCGAGTGTACAAGACAACCGGAACATATGTTGAAACGGTGGATTGCCGGTTACATGAAAAAAAGCAGGGAAAAGCATTTCAACAAAGGGTGCCGAGCGGTTGATTGAGCGAGTGGGAACGGATATGGAAATGCTCAGCAATGAACTTGAAAAATGCATCGGCTACGTAGGTGAAAGTAAATTGATTGATGTGCCGGAAGTAGATGCTATTTGTTCGGGAGTAACGGTTTCCAAGATGTTTGACATGATTGATGCCGTGGCACTTGGCGAAAAAAACCGTGCGATGAAATTGTACGAAGATTTGTATACCAACAAGGAATCGCCGATGTCTATTTTATTTATGTTTTCGCGTCACATCAACATCTTACTTCAGGTGAAGGAGTGTAAAAACCGCGGACTTCGCTCAGGAGAAATTGCAAAAAATGCGGGGGGTTCCTCCGTTTACAATTCCTAAGTATGAAAAACAGGCGGCACTTTTTAAGCGCAGTAAATTACTGGCGATGCTGCAAACCAGATTGGAGTTGGAAGAGCAGTTTAAATCCGGTAAATTGTCGGACCAGTTAGCGGTGGAATTGTTTTTAATTGAGGCACTTAACGGGGAGTAGAAAAGTTGTAATTTTCTATTGACAAATTACCTTATTCTGATAAAATGGAATATGTTGTGGAGACGTATCGAAGTGGTCATAACGAGAACGACTCGAAATCGTTTTGCCTTCACGGGCACATGGGTTCGAATCCCATCGTCTCCGTTTTTTATTCCCTCGCTGTGTGCGGGGGATTTCTTTTTTTTAACAAATAAGTATATATACTTTTCGGAAAATGGTATATTAGGTTTATACTTTCTGTTTTTGCAGAAGAATATGCAAGGGGATGAGATATTTGAAACAATTGAAAAAAGGGAAAATAAAAGGTATTGTACGGGCTTATGGTTTTCCTATTTTATTTGGAATTATTTTTGCCTGTGTGCTTGTTTATTTTGTGCGTCCTTCTCAGATAGAGGGGGAAAGTAAAGTGATTTAGCTGTCTGGTAAGGCAGAAAAACTTTGTTTCTTTCGCTATAATGTGGTATGATAATAGTAGAATTATTTTGATGGGAGCAGGGGCTTCAGAACGGAGGTTGCTATGGATAAAGTGAAAAAAGTGGGTTGTTGATTTGGCAGATCCTATGCTGAAAGCGTATATTAATTATGGACATGGGCTTGAGGAGGACGGCGTTTCGGTGACGTCAAAAGGCATTGAGTTTTTTGCAGAATTTGAACCGGGTCTGTATCCGATGTATGCGATTGAATTAAGAGAGTATGTGGAACATATGGGAATTGCAATTGAGGATGTTCAGGAAATTCATTTGGTGGCGGCTGCGTATGATGAAAATGAGGAAGAAATTGATTTTTCCATTGAATATGAAAAATGTGCACTTGTTTCTGAGGATGAATTAAATGGTTACAGTAATTCGGATATTTTACCAACGACAAATTATAAGGTTATTGGTTCAAAGGAAATTACAAAAATCAAGCTCACGGATTACAATGGATACAAAGCAGATGGAGTTTCTCTTTTCGGATCATGAGCTTCACGATGCAGTGGGGATTAACATTCAGTTTACGAATGGCGAATTTAGCAGGATTCGTAAATTGATTCTTTTAAAAATGGAGTTGCTGCTGTCAGAAGATGAATGGTACCGGAGCATTTCCGGGAAAAAACGGTTAGACAGGAAACGGTTGCGGAACCGAAAGTATTGGTTGCGGATTTGGAGGATAAAGACATTATTGGTTACATGAATCTTGGCAGTGGTCTTGTCGAGAGTGGCGTAAATAAACTCGATGGTCTGATGCTTTTTGAAAATGAATACGATGAGGAAGTTAGTTGTATGATTGCGATTGATTTCAGCCGGTATTTGTTAAAAAAGGGAATTCGTATACAGGATGTCACCTCATTTGAGATTCAATTTGGTGTATATGATGCTTCCGGAACAGAACTTGATTTTGAGGGGGATTATCAGAAATGTGCCTTTGTTTCTGCTGAGGCGCTGAATGGCTACAGTGATTCAGATATTTTAGATAAAGGAAACTATAAGTTGATTGGTTCGAAGAAACACACGGTATTTGATTTAACAGAATATAATGGTTCCATGCCACACAAACTGGAAGAGGGCGTCGGCTTTAACATTCAGATTTTTTGAATGGCGAGCGGAGTCAGACCAAATATGTATCATTAAATAAATTGAAATTTAACTATAACTAAAATTACAGGAATGTCAGTCAAAAAGCGAACATGAGACATTTGTAACCTTACCATTTTATGCTTAATTCAGTATAATGAAACGGATTTATATGAAATTAAGAAAGGAGATGGTTAAGGTGAATGATAAAGTTTGTAAAGGAAGGAAATGTTTCATCGTTAGCATGCTTTTTTATGCTGACATTCTTTTTTTCTCCATAGGGTTTATGGAGCAGTCATCAAAAAAGCAGACACAGTTAATTACTCAGAAGGTGATTTTTCCTATCAATTAACACAGGAAACAAAAACAGCAACATTGCAAAAATATACAGGAATATCACAAAGTGTAACAATACCTTCTCGGATTGATTGGGATGGGGCAAGTTATAATATTACTGTTATTGGACAGAATGCGTTTCGGGATAACACGACAATTACGTCCATAAATATTCCGAAAGGTGTTTTGGAAATTGATAATTATGCTTTTTATGGATGCAGTGTGCTTTCTTCAGTGAAACTTCCTACAAATTGCCAGCTTGGGAAATACATATTCTATGAGTGTGATTCGTTAAATGAGATATCAATTCCAGAAGGTACAACATCGATTTACGACACATATCCACTGGATGATGACAAAGAAGTGGACCAGAAAAATGATGGTGCCTGTCTTGCTGGAGATGCAATTGAAAAATTACATTTGAGTCCGGCGTTACAAAAGTACCCTCACATTTGTGTGAGGGGTTGACCAGCTAAAAACAATTGAATGGGGCAATGTTGCGTCACTGGGATATCATGCGTTTAACCGCTGCGAAAGTTTAACCACGATTGAACTTCCGGAGAAGATTACAACATTACCGCGACTGGCATTTGGTGGTTGTAAAGCCCTTACAAGTGTTACGATAAAAGGAAAATTAACTTATTTGGGAGAAATGGCATTTAATAATTGTTCTAAAATGTCTAAGTTTACGCTAAAATATCCGGAGGAATTAAAAACCGTATATAAAGATGTATTTACAAACTGTTCGGAGTTGACTGAACTGCCGATTGGAAAAGATAAGACACCAAATCTTACCTATATAGGTTCGAGGGCATTCCGTGAGTGTACGATTGATACGGTAACACTTCCGGAGGGCTTAACCTTTATTGGCTGTAGTGCATTTGCAGGATGTAAAAATTTGAAAAGTATTAATATTCCAAAATCTGTACAGCATATTGCATCGAATGCGTTTATGGACTGTGAAAAGTTAGACCATGTTGTGTTCCCGGAAGATGGGAAATTTACAGTATCGCAGCAGATTATGATGGCACAAACCGTTATGAGAATGATGAGGATAAGTATTCCGGCGGTTTGTTCTGGGATGTAAGTCTTTACGTTCATTTACGATTCCGGATAGCTGGACGGCAGTTCCGGGGACTATGTTTAAGGACTGCAGTGCATTAACTCAGTTCATATTCCGGATAACGTAACATTTATTGGAAACAGTGCATTTGGAGAAACAACAAATTTAACATCAATTTCACTTCCATCGAAATTAATTTGTATTGATGGGCAGGCATTTAAGGGATGTGCCATTCGAGTATATCACTTCGAACGGTTTGACGCAGATTGGGTATCAGGCTTTTCAGGGAAGTGAATTGGAACAGGTTGTGATTCCGGATTCCGTTAAAATCCTTGGAATAACCAATTTAGCAACAGAGGGAGCTTTCGAGGATTTTGAAAAATGACATCGGTTGTTCTCGGAGCAGGCTTACAAAAACTTGGCGGTAGTGAATTCCAAAATTGTACTTCGTTGGTTTCTGTTGATTTATCAAAGGCGGTTAATATAGAAGAAATTCCGCCATATACGTTCAGTGGTTGTTCTGCTTTAGAGCAGATTGTAATTCCGTCTCAGATTAAGAAAATCGGATATGGGGCATTTAGTAATTGTACCAGTCTGAAAGCGGATAAAGTTACGATGTCAGAAAATTTACAATCAATGGCAGGCTCAGTATTTTTCCGGTTGTACGTCATTTACCGAATTACCGGATTTGAAATCGATGACCTCCATACCGGAATATACATTTTCGTACTGTACAGGACTTGTGAAGGTGGAAGTTCCGGACCAGATACAAACGATTGGCGGGCAGGCATTTTATAATTGTACAAATTTAGTGGCGATTGGACTTGGAACCGGCTTTGATGGAACAAAACTGGAAACATGGGATACTTACATCTTCTATGAAATGCACAATCCATCGACGATTTATACGTCAACAAAAGAGCAGGCAGACTGGTTAACAGCAAATAAAACAGACCGGTATTTGTACAGTGATTACACGGATGTAAAAGTAGGAAAAGTGCCGGAAAATCTTGTGATTCCAACACCGAAACCGAAACCAACGCCGACGCCGCTGGTAACACCTCTCCCTACTCCGGTACCAAAGACAACACCAACACCAATTCCAACGCCGACACAGAAAACTTCGGGAACACCTGTGAAAACGCCGGCTTCCAACGCAAAACCGACGACAGCACCGGCAAATACAAACAAGAATCCAAAGCAGGCTGTTCTGAAAGCGCCGGTTATCAAAAAGGTGAAAGCAGGCAAGAAAAAGTATCGGTAAGCTGGAAGAAGTCAGCACAATCAATTACCGGATATCAGATTCAATATAGCACGTCTGCATCTTTCAAAAAGGAAAAAAAAGACGATTACGATTTCCGGTAAGAAGAAACAAAAGCCGGACGATTAAAAAGTTAAAACGAAAAAGAAATACTATATACGAATCGAACGTATCAGGTAATAAACGGAAGGAAAACCGTTTCAAAATGGAGCAAAACAAAGAAATTCAAAACCAAATAATGGTTGACAAATAAGCAGTTCTATTATACACTACCCGTGTAGTAAAACATACGACAAGGGGTGCTTTTTATGATAGAAGTTGTGATTGCGTTGTGCTATGCATTAGGAGCATGGTTTTATTCTATTTTGCGATATTATGATTTGTGGAAACGCGGGAAAGTACTGGTGGTCTTTTTCGCGTTTTTACATGTTTTTTCTTTAATAGTTGTGTTCCTTTTTTGAAACCGGAATATCCGCAATGATTTCGGATGTAGTTTCCGTCATTATGCATGCATATTCTGTAATATATGGCAGTGTTATGATACTCACACCTATTTTGTGTTTTGTGCGTGGCATTGTTCGTTTTATCGGAAAAAAAGCAGGATGCAGCGGGAAAATATACCGCTTTTTCAATCATCCGACCAAATTGATTCTTGGCTTTTTTGTTGTTACCATGTGTGTCGGTGCTGTTATTTTCTGGAAAAGCCGGTGCATATCATGGGAGGAGACTGTCATTTTGCAGGAGGATAAGAAAGAGCCTGTTAAGGATACTTCCATTGTTTATATTTCCAATTGCTTTGTAGGCAGTGATATGACTGCTCATGCGTTTGATTCTTTGGTGGAAAAGGTGAATGAGAAAAAGCCGGATGTTATTTTATTTGGAGGAAATTTATTCGGTAGACATACAAATGAGGTAACGATAGATAAGACTCTTGCAAGTATCAAAAAATGAAGGCGGCATTGGGCATTTATATGGTGGAAGGAAGTGCAGATTCTGCCCTTGTGGAGGAAAAGAAAGAAAAAATCTCCGGTGCAGGTGTGCATCTGCTTTTGGATGAGAGTGCAGTTTTACATAATGGGCTTCAACTTGTTGGCTGCCGTGCAGATGGCAAAACGAAAAAGCCGATGTCATATACCTTATCTCTAATCAATAAAGAAAGGCCAAGTATTGTACTTGCAGGAGAGGCGATGGAGGAAAAACGAAAGGAAGAAAAGAAGATTTCTCTTGTCCTTTATCCGAAAAAAATAACGGATACCGGTAACGGTGGAGCAAGTGGTGTAAACCAGATGTTTCCACGCAATGTACTGGCATCCGCGAAAATCAATTTCATGCAGATTAAGAAATAATTTGTCAGGCGAGCGGTTTTAAGACCTCACCAATTGGTTCGTGCAGGATAAGATTTGCACGATTATCCTTTGAAGTTTTATCCTTATTAATGAGTACCAGCTTATCGCCCTGATAGTAGTCAATTAACCCGGCGGTACCGGATAAAAACAACCAAAGATGTGCCGCCGATAATCAGCAAATCAGCATCGCGGATATAGGAAATGGCACGTTCCATAAGCGGCATATCAAGTCCTTCTTCATAGAGAACGACATCCGGTTTTTATGATGCCGCCACATTCGCAGTGAGGAACACCGTCCATAGCTAAAATATCTTCTAAAGAATAAAATTTATGACAGTGTGTGCAGTGATTTCGCAAAACAGAGCCGTGGAGTTCTAATACTTCCTTGCTTCCTGCCTTTTGGTGCAGACCATCGATGTTTTGTGTAATAACTGCTTTTAATTTGCCCTGCTTTTCCAAATTGGCAAGAGCAATGTGAGCGGCATTAGGATCGGCGTCAGGAAACAGCATTTTATCCCGGTAAAACGGTAAAATTCTTCCGGGTTACGGATATAAAAACTATGGGACAGAATCGTTTCCGGTGGATAATCGTAGTTCTGTTTATATAATCCATCAACACTTCTAAAATCCGGAATTTTACTTTCTGTTGAGACACCGGCACCGCCAAAAACACAATATTATCGGATTCATCAATCCATTGCAGTAGTTGTTCTTGTTCTTTACTCATACGTTAAACCTCCCTTTTGTAAATCCAATGACTATTTTTATCTTAGCATATTAGGGACGAAATGAAAAGGTTTTCGTATAAGAGGAGTAAATCCATTTGGACTGTTTTTGATTTTACATCTCAGTCGGATTTGCAGTCTTTTTTTGCCTTTTTTATCGTTGCTGCCGTATTTTTTTTGATTGTTTTCTTTTTTTCCATTTTCCCTTACCATATCGGTAGGAGATAATTGTCTGGTATTTTTTGCTTTTTTTTCCAGGTGACTTTGTATTTTTTCTTGCTTTTTCTTTACCTTAACGCTATATGGTTTTTTCGGTTTTGACACAGACTTTTTAGCCGCCGGTGCAGGCGAATTAGAAACAGTCGGCGTATTTGTCGCAGCCGGTATGTTTGTGACTGTCGGCGTGCTTGTAGCAGGAATGTCTTTGGCAAGTGTAACGCAGAACAGGGTTCCACTGTCGTTGGAATAGTATAAACGCCCCTTGTCATCGGCTGTAATACTGGACAGGCAGTATTGTTTTTGCCTGTGGAATATACAAAGTGTGAAGGGAGGCGCTTGTTTTTCCTTCTGTGTCTTTAAATGCGTACAAACCACCCGGCAAAGCATTCATGGAGAAATAGACCATTACTTCTCCGCTAGAAGAGCTGCGGGTTGACACAAGAGGAGAAGATTTGACTTCAGCATTTTGAAATCCTTTTACCTGATAAATAGGTTTTAAAGTCAGGGTATCCATAATACAGACATAGCCATATCCAACATATAAACGATTGTTATAAATGGTTGGTGTACTGGTGCAGGTAATAAAATTGGCACCACCCATAATTTTACCGGAGGAAACCTTTGTGATTTTTTGCTCCGTGCATTGTATCTGAAATAATGTACCGTCTTTGCCACGGTATAAAGGGCGTCGGTTTCTTTGTGGTAAGTAAGACCGGCACGGATGTTTGCCGTAGTTGTCAGAACGGCGGTATCATAGACAACCGGTTCCGTGAGACTGTGGCTTACTAAAAATGCCGTTATCACCGGTGAAATAAAGTGCATCCTCATAGACAATAGCACCGCTCCAATAGTAACCGCCCGGATGGTCTGTATCTTCATAAGTCCAAACAGTTGAGCCATCCTTTGCATTCAGGCAGTAGAAGAGACCTGTAGTTGTACCATTTGACAAAACATTTTGTCGTGCCGGCATAGAGATATCCGTCCTGATAAAAGGTAGTCGAAAGAGATTGTCCGCCAAACGACTCGCTCTGCCATAGACTTGTCATTGAAGTGATGTCAACACATTCCATCGTGCCATTTGCCAGCGGAATATATAAAAATGCTCCTCAAGAAGCATGTTGCAGACGCTGTTCATTTTTCTTTTAAAGTAGTTTTTCTAAGAACCTGTCCATTTGCATAAGATAGTTCATAAAGTATATTCGAATTTACAACATAGATGCCGTTTGTTCCCATAATCGGAATCGAGTTGTATGAGATTCCCCTTTGTGGAAAATTTGTTTGTCCAAATAGCACCGCAGTCAGCGGTATCCTCCGGTGTTACAGAGGATACCACGTTAGCACCATCCATTCCCTGCTCATTGCGAAAAGTCGAAAATGCACTAAGGAAGATGGCAGCGGTGAGTAGCAGACATAAAAATGTCTTTTTCTTCATCTTATTTTACCTTGAATTTTACCGGTTTTGTTGCTTTACTGAAAGTAGCTTTGTCAGATTTTACAACATAAGCTGTCAGTTTTACATAATATGTTCCCTTTGTTTTCTTAAAGGTGTATTTTGTTTTTTTCGTATCGGTTACTTTTTGTATTTACCGTTCTTTTTCTTGGAAAGTGTAATGCGGTATCCTTTTGCATTTGCTGCCTTTTTCCAGGAAACTGTTACGGATTTTTTCTTTTTCTTTGACTTTTTCACAACAACTTTTTACCTTAGTAGGTGTTTTCGCGGCTTTTTTTCACGTCCTTGTTATCCGATGGAGCTGGTGTAACAGTAGGAACCGGAGATGCCGTTGGTTTAATGGTAGGAGTTGCTGTTGGTGTAGCGGTAGGAGTTGCCGTTGGTGTGGCAGTAGGAGCAGCTGTTGGCGTAGCGGTCGGAGTTGCTGTTGGTGCGGTAACTGCAGCAAGCACTTTCACGATTCCGTATGGTCTGGAAATGTTGGAGTGTTTACCGTCGCTGTCCAAACGATAAGCGGAGAGTACATAAGTACCTGCTTTATCAAAGGAAAGAGTAGCAACACCATTATCATCCGTCTGTGCTAACGTAACAGCATTTCCGGTGGTTGCTGTACTGGTTTCATTTTCATATTTTGCTGCTACAACAGTTGCGTTACTAATTGCCTTAACAATCGGACTGTAATTCTCGTCGTAACCTACACCTTTTCAGTGATACAGTAGTTTTGCTGGAAACTGTTGTGTTCACGGTGTTATTTTCAAAATAACTGTAATTTGTTTCTACGTTATTTGGCCATGTGCCGCCGCCCCAAAGGTACCATAGATGGTGACTGCATCATTATTTTTTAATGAATAGGAGCCCATACCGACACCGGGTCTGTATTATTTACAGCATATAGCCAGTTTACGCCGTCTAAAGCGTCAGAGGAGGCACTGCCGTCAGATTTGCCATCGATATTAATACCGGTAACATACAAACCGTACTGACTTGTACTTGCCATAATATAATTTTTCATTGTTTCTGTTGTGGCACCTTTTTTTCTCAGTAAGATACTTAGCCAGTGCATGAAGCGGGGTAAGTGTTTCGGTACTGAGGCCGATGCCGTAATCTTTTTGTCTTCATCTGTCAGAGTAACTTCAACCGGTGTAACAAGTGTTTTATTATCCTGCTCCAGACGAAGTGTTACTTTGACTGTATCCGCTGCTTTTGCTGCATAGCCATGAAAGACGCTTACCGTCATAACAAAGACTAAAAGAACGGATAAAAGTTTCTTTTTTGTTTTTCATAGAAAAACCTTCTTTCTCGCGTATCGCGTATTTTTTGTTCTGGTATTGCGATAACATAAGAAAAGTCCTGTATTCCCGAAAAAAAGGGCGTACAAGGACCTGTGATGACTAGAATGAATAGTCAAAACATTTCCTCTCCCTCCGAAAGGTCACATTTCACACCATAAGGCAGGTCTTCCGACTTAAGGTTCATCTGGAAGGTTTAACCAATCTTGTACGCCTTCCCGGCATATGCCAGTGACATTTATGTACAAGCCATCCCCTAATACGGCAGCGGGGGCTGCGGCGGATTCACACCGTCTTCCCTATTAATCTCAAAAGAACCTCATGGTTACTAATATTATTTATACCATCGCAAGATATTATACCAACGCTTGACAGATTTTGTCCATTGTTTGTTACTCTGTCATATAAGAAGTTTTTTGAGGCTTTCAGATGAAGTGGAATCAAAAAGGAATTATCGCCTGTGTGATACTGTTTTTTTTGTTGTCATTGGGGCGCTTATGATACAGGGAGTACAAAAGACAAATAAGCAGGAAGATACACACTATGCTTTAGAAGAAGATGTGGTATCGGTAGAAAAAAGGAGACGGCGAAACCGGAATCAACAAAAACGGTAGAGCCAACAAAGACTCCCAAGCAGAAAGCGGCAGTAAGTACAAGTACGCCAAAAGAGAAAATCAAAGGGAAAAACACAGAAAAACCAACTGCTAAGCCGGCGGCTGTGACTGCGCCGAAAAAGGATAAAGGAAATAAAACAGAAAAAAATCCGGGAAAAATGTTACAAAAAACCGGTTTCGACCGAAAAACCAGTCACTGTAAAACCGACCGTAAAGCCAACGGAAAAACCGAAGAATGAAGTTTCTTTTGAAATTGAGTGTAAGAAGATTTTAAAGAAAAAAGAGTTGTGGAAAAACGGGTTAGAAGAGGTGATTCCGGCATCCGGAATTTATTATTCCGGTAAATGTTCCTTCACGGAAAAAAAAGAGTCCGTGTATGATATATTGAAGCGAATTACAAAAGAGAACAACATTGCTTTTAGATAGTGAGTATACGCCGATGTATGGCACGTATTATGTGAAGGGATTGGCGGTCTGTATCAGTTTGACTGTGGCAGCGAGAGCGGTTGGATGTATTCGGTCAATGGCAGGACGCCGAATGTGGGAGCGAGTAACTATCAGGTATCAAATGGCGATGTAATTGTATTTTATTATGTTTGCGAGTATGAATACTAGAGGAGGAAACCATGAATGCGATGACGCGAAGGCATCCGGTCGTTTTGTTTGTATATTATGTTATGACACTGGTTCTTTTGATTGTGGCAGGACATCCGTTTTTATATGGATTGCTTTTGTTACTGATGGGAATTGATGTTTCGCTAAATAGAGGATTTCTGAAAATGCTTAAATCCTTTGTGGGAAGTCTTACGGTGGTGGCACTTTGTGTGGTTGTGAATCCACTGCTCAATCACCGTGGTATGACGGTACTTTTCTATTTGAATGAGAACGCCGTGACAAAGGAAGCGGTGCTGTATGGCTGTTATATGGCAGTTGTTTTGTTAGGAACTATTTTTCTGTTTTCCGATTTTTCACATGTGATGACTTCAGAAAAGATTATGACGATGTCAGGAAAAAGACTTCCATCTTTTTCGCTGCTTTTTTCCATGATTCTTCGTATGGTGCCTAAGGCAAAAAAAGATTTTTCACAGATGATTTCACTGCATGGAAATCGTCCGCATGTGTGGTCTGCACTGCTTGGTAAAACGATGGAAGATTCAGTAGAACGAAGTATGGCAATGAAAGCGAAGTCGTATGGAAAAAATGGGCGCACATCGTTTTATGCACGTAAATGGAATATGGGAGATTATGTATTTTTTGCGATTGTATGTATGATGAGTGTTTTTGTGATTGGAAAACAAATAATGGCACCTGCACCGGTTTGGTTTTTCCCAAGTATACACATGGAAATTTTGCCGGCATGGGAGATTTTGATTTGGATTATATATCTTGGCATCCCGATTTGGATGTACGGAAAGGAGGAAGCAGCATGGCTTTTATCGAGGCGAAAGATTACCGGTTTTTCTACCCGGATGAAGTAGAACCGGCGGTTTTTGTGGAACAGATGGAAATAAAACAGGGAACGATTACCTTGCTTGTCGGTCCGTCCGGCTGCGGAAAAACAACTTTATTACGCAAACTTGCCGGTGAAACGGGAATCCGCGGAAGAGAAGAAGGAAGCCTTATCAATCAGGCGAAGGGCTGTGCATATGTGTGGCAGAACCCTGATAATCAGATTGTGACAGACCGGGTTTCTTATGAGATTGTATTTGGACTTGAAAATATCGGGATGGAACAGCAGCAGATGAAACGGCGGTTAGCAGAAGTGATTAGTTCATTTGGGCTTGAAAATCTGGTCATGCGGGACACGATGACATTAAGTGGTGGGGAGAAGCAGCTTTTAAACATTGCTTCCGGTCTTGCCATGAATCCGGAACTTATGATATTGGATGAACCGACCAGCCAGTTAGACCCGGTTGCGGCGCGGAGAATCTATGATTTAATTCGACAGATTAATGAAGAATTTGGGGTAACGATTGTAATTGCGGAGCAGCGGCTGGAAGATTTGGTTGCTTTTGTGGATGAAGTGATATGTATGGCAGACGGAAAAATTGAGAAAATAGGGGAGCCAAGGACGATACAGTCCCGGTTGAAGGACACGATTTTCGAAGAATTTTTGCCGTCATATCTGCAATTGGAAGATGGACTTTGACAAAAAAAGAGGCAAGAATCTGGTTTGAAGAAAATTATAAAAGTACAGTGCTTCCGGATGTAGATGAAGAAAAATAGAAAGAAAACAAACCTCATCACAGGATTTTTCACTAAAAATATATGGTTTCGCTATGAGAAGAAATCACCGGATGTGTTAAAGGAAACAAAGGGGCGTTTTGCGACAAATACCATTTCGTGTCTTGTGGGTGGCAACGGAAGTGGAAAGACGACTTTACTGCGGCTGATGGCAGGGCAGTTGCGACCGTATCATGGGAAAATGAGTTCGGTAAACTTTTCTTATCTGCCGCAAAATCCGATGTATTTGTTATTAGAAGAAACAGTGCAAAAAGAATGGGATAAAATGAGCCAATGTTCGAAAGAATTATTTTGCGGTTTGGTTTAGAGGAATTAAAAAGCGAAATCCACAGGACTTGTCGGGTGGGGAAAAACAGCGGCTTGCACTTTGTGTTGCACTCGGAAAAGAGGCAGATTATTATTTTTTGGATGAGCCGACCAAAGGAATGGATGCAAAATCAAAAAAGATATTTGGTGAGGTTTTAAAGGAGTGGACAAAAAGGAAAAATCCATTGTTATGGTGTCGCATGATATGGAATTTATAGCGAAGTACGCTGACGAAATTTCACTTTTGTATCAGGGCGAGATTATTGTGCAGTGTCCGGTGAGAGGATTTATGGAAGAAAACCAGTTTTACACGACAGGGATGAACCGGGTGACAAGACGGGTAAATCCACACATAATAACCATTGAGGATGTGAAGAAATATGCAAAAAGAACAAATTCGCAATAGTATCCTTGGCATACTTGCCTTTGTATTGCTTTTTATGAAATCATTGTGTTAAAGGGAGAAAATTATTATCTTGTGAGTATGGCGGTTTTACTGATTGCTTTGTTTGGCTTTTTTGCTCACTTTGAAAAAGAACGGTACCGGGCGTTATGCTGCTTACGATGATTGCATCGCTTTGCGCGCTTGCGATTGCCGGAAGAATTGCTTGTTTTCTTTCTTCCGCAGATAAAGCCAATTGCGGCTGTCGTAATTTTGGCGGGTGTGAGTTTTGGAGGTGAAGTAGGTTTTGTGACAGGGGCATTAAGTGCTTTTGTTTCTAATTTTTATTTCGGTCAGGGCTCATGGACCCCGTTTCAAATGGTGGCACTTGGTCTGGTAGGATTTTTTGCCGGCGTATTTTTCTACGGACGGGAGAGTAAGCGATGGCTTGTAGCACTCTATGGCTTTTTTGCTGTCGTTATCATCTACGGAGCCATTGTTGATTTAAATACCATCTTTTTTACTTCACAGCAGCTTTCCTTATCGGTGGTTTGCTTTGTGTATTTGTCAGGGCTTCCTTTTAACCTGTTGTTTGGAGCAGCGACTGCCGGATTTTTGTTCTGTCTGTATAAACCCGTTCTTCTTAGGATTGAAAGAATAGTAAAGAAATACCGGTTGTTTGACAAAAACGAAGTTTAATAGTAAAATGGTATGATGTAATGTATCTTTTGAAAGGGGATTGCATAGATGAAAAAAGTTGCGGTAATTACAGATAGTAATAGTGGGATTACTCAGTCAGAAGCAAAGAAGCTTGGCATTCACGTTGTGCCAATGCCTTTTTTGTAAATGGTGATACATTTTATGAAGATATTAGCATGAGTCAGGATGAGTTTTATGGATATCTGGCGCAGGGCGCAGATGTAATGACATCACAGCCGGCACCGGATACATTAATGAAACTGTGGGACAGTGTGTTAGAGTGTTATGATGAAATCGTTTACATTCCGATGTCGAGTGGATTGAGCAGTTCTTGCGGAACTGCTATGATGCTTTCTTATGAAGAAAAAGTATGAAAATAAAGTTTTTGTTGTAGATAACCAGAGAATTTCGGTTACACAGAGACGCTCCGTAATGGATGCCATTGAACTGGTACAGAATGGTTATGATGGAAAACAGATTCAGGAGATTTTGCTTCGTGAGAAATTTGAGTCCAGTATTTATATCATGGTGGACACACTTTCTTATCTGAAAAAAGGTGGACGAATTACACCGGCGGCTGCAGCTATCGGAACCGTATTAAGAATCAAACCGGTTTTGCAGATTCAGGAGAAAAGTTAGATGCTTATGCAAAAGTAAAAACTTTGAAGGCGGCAAAAGCACAATGATTAAGGCAATTCGCCATGACTTTGAAGAACGTTTCCATGACCCGGATGGGGATAATTTTTACATGCATGTTGCTTATACGGCGGATGATACCGAGGCACAGGCGTTTCGTAAGGAATTAGAGACAGAATTCCCGGGACATCGGGTGGATTTTGTTGACCCGCTTTCCTTAAGTGTTTCGTGTCATATCGGACCGGGAGCATTAGCAGTTGCAATTTCAAAAAAGTTCCGGAATTAGGATAATAGAAGAGAAAAATGAAAAGAACCGCCTGCACCGGTATGTCCGGTACAGGCGGTTCTTTGGGGTGAAAGGAGAATAAAAACTAGTTTGTCTTCTTTACATAAACGTCATTGTCATCAATGTCGTCATCTTCGAAATCATCCTCAAACTCGTCATAATCAAAGTCACCATCAAAATCAGCGTACTTTGGATTCATATAACGGTATACAGCAAATGCGATAGCAGCTACAGCAGCAACTGCACCGATAATAGCCAAAATCCAAAGAACAAAACTTTTATTTTCTTCCTCTGCTTTTTTCTTGTTTAACAACTCAGTAATTTTAGCGTTGTTTATCATTTCCTCAAATTTTCCTGACATAATAAAAACCATCCTTTCTCAAAAAAAGATTCTTTAACCATATTGTAACACGAATAGTTATGGAATACTATACTTTTTTTATCAAATTATAATTTTGTCAGTTTGGCAAACGAAGAGCGGAGCTTTCTCTGTCCAAATCCATCAAATTCAATGACAACCTCATAGTCGTTTGTTAGTTTTTGTGAGGGAGCGGACAATGCCCTGCCCAAATTTCGTGTGTGACACCCGGTCGCCAACTTGATAATCCGGAGCACCGGCAGGTGAAGCACTTCCCATTCCCTTTTGGATGTAAGGGTTATTGGCAAATGGATTTTTGCGGTCCTTGGTATAAAGAGAAGCTTTTGTCCTCGAAAATTCCGTTGGTTTACTTTCGGTCTCCGGTTTAAGGACTGCGCCATAGGTCTGTTTCACCAAGTGGCGCGGAATCTCGTTAATAAAGCGTGATGGGCGGTTGAAATTCATTTCACCGTTACGCATGCGCTGATTTGCGCTGGTAAGCGTCGGCTTTTTCATGGCACGGGTAATTCCCACATAACAGAGCCTGCGCTCCTCTTCCAGTTCAGATGGGTCATCGCCAAATACGGCGGAAGCCCCGGGAAGATTGTTTCTTCCATACCGCAAATATAAACGTTTGGAAATTCCAGTCCTTTAGCACTGTGGAGTGTCATCAAAAGCACCTGCTCAGCGTCATCGGATACCGTGTCAATGTCTGCCACGAGAGCGATGTCTTCCAATAAGTCGTTTAACGTGCCGCCATTATTATCTTCTTCATATTGAACAATCTTATTCATCAGAGATTCAATATTTTCGATGCGGTAACCATTTGCCTCATCGGTGTCTTCTGCCTCTAATTCACGGACATAACCGGTTACATCCAAAAGTTCCTGAGTCATATCCTCAAGCGAATACATTTCGCCGCGTAATTTCATGCGAAAAATGCTCAATCAGGCTGACAAAAGAATGAATTTTTGCACTGGCGCGGGTGCATCCCGGAATTTCATCCACACGGCGAAGTGCCTCATAAAATGGCATTTCCTGCGAAAAAGCATAATCTGAAATACGTCCGATGGTTGTCTGACCGATGCCTCGTCTTGGAATATTGATGATTCGTTTAATCGCGATATCGTCCGCACTGTTATTGATTGTTTTCAGGTAACAGAGGATATCTTTAATTTCCTTTCTGGCATAAAAGTTGACAGCACCGATAATCCGGTAAGGAATGCCCTCGTAAATAAGTTTTTTCCTCAAATACACGGGATTGTGCATTGGTACGGTATAAAATAGCAAAGTCGCTGTAGGACATGCCATCCTTTACCTGACGGTGAATGTCAGCGGCAATGCCCTGAGCCTCTTCATATTCATTATTGTAGCGCCCATAGGAAATCGGAGCACCTGCCTCAGCCGTTGTCCAAAGCGTTTTTTCTTTACGCATGGAGTTATGTTTAATTACTCCGCTAGCAGCCGCAAGAATATTTTAGTGGAGCGGTAGTTCTGCTCCAATCGTATAACTTCCGTTGCCGGAAAGATTTTTTCAAAATTCAAAATATTGTGAATATTTGCACCGCGGAACCGGTAAATCGACTGGTCATCGTCACCAACCACGCAAAGGTTCTGGTAGCGGGATGCCAGCAAACTTAATAATGTAAACTGTGCGGTGTTTGTATCCTGATACTCATCCACCAGAATAAATGGAAAACGCTCCTGATAATGGTTTAGTATTTCCGCATTTTGCCGGAATAATTGCACAGTAAGCATAATTAAGTCGTCAAAATCCAAAGCATTGTTCTGTTTTAAGCGCTTTTGGTATTCTTTATAAACCCGTCCGAAAATCTTCTTATTGTATTCTTTTGCTACTTCGTCAGCATACTGCTCCGGTGTTTTTAACTCGTCCTTTGCCGAGGAAATAGCATTTAAGAAAGTGCGTTCTTTATATTTTTTGTATCAATATTTAATTGTTTGCAAATATCTTTCATCAGTGATTTCTGGTCATCGCTATCATATATCGTAAAGGCGTTATCATAACCCAAATGGTCGATAAATCGTCTTAAAATACGAACACAGGTAGAGTGGAAGGTGCTTACCCAGATACTGCCGGCACCATATTCAATAATGTTATTCACACGCTCGCGCATTTCGTTTGCCGCTTTATTAGTAAAGGTAAGGGCAAGAATGTGGTAGGGCGGTACTTGATGTTCCTCAATTAAATATGCAATTCGATGGGTGAGAACACGGGTTTTTCCGAGCCTGCACCCGCTAAAATCTCAAAGTGGAGAACCGCTTCTTTTTGTTTGTCATTTAATCCTGCAAGTAATTCGTTCATAGTAACCTCAATTCTATCCGTAATTTATTTGTCTTTTTTCTGCTTCGCTTCATCGGAAAGAGTTTCGTCAATTAAACGCTCCACTAACTGTTTTTTGAGGTAAGCATCAAAACTGAGCAGGCAGATAAAAAGCGAAACGGGAGAGAAAGTCTGCTTCGTCTTCATCCTTAACATCCGGAAACAGATTTTGTGAATACTTAAATCGTCTCAAAATGTCTTTGGTAAGATTATCTGTCTGTATGCGTTCCATCTCAAAAATGACGCGGTAGATTTCTTCCAGTGAAATATCCCTTGATTTTTTTGTCATAGAACATATCCGTCAGCGGGCGGAAGATTTTCTGCGTATCATTGATTGATAATACATTTTTAAAATAGTAAATAAAAATCAGAAGATACATATGCTCTTTGGAATATTTTTTCTTGACCGGTGGCGGAAGAAAATCGTTTTTGGTGTAGTTGTTAATCATGGTTTTTGTAAGTATTTTATCGTCATCCAGACGCTTACATGCAGCAAGATGTTCGTCCATAAATGTCGTAACCTGATCCATGTATAAATCAATATTAGGGATGTCTTCCGGATTTATGTAATCGATGTTTTTCAGTTTTCCGATGATATCCATAATGCTTTCTTCGGTTGCGTTATCCATTCCGGTACCTCTTTCCTAATGTCATTTAAGTTTAAGTATAGCGGATTTTGGTGAGTAAATCAACTGATAGTTTGTGACAAGTGTTTGTTATTATTTTTTTTGTTTTCGTAAATCCGTAGAAAAAGTTTGCGTCTCGTGGGCGCTTCCGCTTATTGAGTGCGTAGCGGTATGGGCACTGAAACTACCAGTGCCACATACCGACGTACTCAAAACCCACTCATCACAAACTTTTTCTACGAATTTACCGGAACCCAAAAGAGTGAAAACAAACACCTGCCACAAACTACTTGCTAAAACACAGTTTTTTTTTATCCTGTATAGTGACAAAGATGAAACTACAGTTCCCGATTTGGAGATGCTGTAAAAAAATTTAAAACGAATAGTGAAAGGGGGAGGTTGGTGCAAGCGTTGGATGTAATTTTTAGTGTTCAAAGTTTGTGTTAATTGTTTGATGCCAGTCTATTTGGCTTCCAGTAATTCCGTAGAAAACTTTGTGACTCGTGGGTACAAACACGTGGGTATGAGGCTTGCGTATTTTGCATGCCCATACCCTTACGCGTTTGTTAAACGGGAGTGGCGCAAGAGGTTCGGGGAACCTCTGACCTGCGCGGACCGGAGTGGAACGTAGAACCACGAGACGCAAAGCGTTTCTACGGAATTACTGGAAAACAAAAAAGTGCCATCAAACATTTCCCACAACCATTAAACATTAAAAATGACATTTCCAAAAATCTATGCTATACTATGGCAATAGCAAATTTTACGAGGAAGGGTTACTATGAAAAAGAACGAATTTTATGAGGGGATGGTTACATCTCTAAAGTTTCCGAATAAAGGAATTGTTTATGTAGAAGATGAGGATGCCTATGTACAGGTGAAAATACATTACCGGGTCAGAGAGTGCGTTTTCAATTAAAGAAAGTAAAGAAGAAAAGACCGGAGGAAATCTGACGGAAGTTTTGGTGCCTTCGGAGATTGAAAAAGCAGTGCCGCCGTGTCCGCATTTTTCAGAATGTGGCGGTTGTGCGTACCAGACACTTCCGTATGAGGAGCAGAAAAAAACTGAAACTGAATCAGGTAAAAGCTTTGTTGGATGCTGTGTATCCGGATTTTCCACTGGATGAATGTGTGGAAAGTCCTAGAATCTGGGAATACCGAAACAAAATGGAGTTTTCTTTTGGGGATGAAGTGAAAGATGGTCCGCTTACTTTGGGACTTCATAAACGAGGGAGTTTTTATGATATTGTTTCCGTCCCTGACTGCCAGATTATTGATGAGGATTTACGCAAGGTGTTAAAGACAACGCAGGACTTTTTCCGGAATGCGAAACTGGGTGGAAAAAGCATTGACTTTTATCATAAAATGCGCCATGAGGGCGTGCTTCGCCACCTGCTTGTACGTAAGGGATTAAAAACCGGGGAAATGTTAATCTGTCTGGTGACATCTTCTCAGGGAGGAATCGATTCTGCGGAAGGGAAACAGTTACTTGCGACATACAAAGATACGCTTCTTGCGTTAGAGACGACAGGGACGTTTGCCGGTATTCTGCATATGACAAATGATAGTCTTTCGGATGTGGTGAAAGCAGACGCGGTAGATATTTTATATGGAAAAGATTATTTTTACGATGAACTTTTGGAACTGCGTTTTCGCATTACGCCGTTTTCCTTTTTCCAGACAAATTCTGCCGGAGCAGAGAAACTGTATTCGCTAGCAAGAGAATACATTGGTGATTTGACTGGGGAAAAAGGTATATGACCTTTATAGCGGAACCGGAACGATTGCGCAGGTACTGCACCGGTGGCAAAAGAGGTGACAGGAGTTGAAATCGTGGAAGAGGCAGTTTATGCAGCGGCAGAAAATGCCAAAGAAAATCAGCTGGACAACTGCACATTTTTGGCAGGAGATGTGTTGACGGTGTTGGATGAACTGACGGAGGCACCGGACGCAATTGTCTTAGACCCACCAGAGAGGGCATCCACCCAAAAGCAATTCGTAAAATTTTAGATTATGGATTATCCTCATTTGTTTATATTTCCTGTAAGCCAACTTCGCTTGCCAGAGATTTAGAAGTGTTTTTGGAATATGGATATCAGCCGGTTAGGGCAAAATGTGTAGATATGTTTCCGTGGACACGCGGGATAGAAACTGTGGTTCTCTTGAAAAGGGGAAAAAAGGTGATTATTTTACAAAAATTAGATTGCTTTCCAAAAACTTTATGATATAATTTTATTCAATATAGTTAGCTCTACGGTATCTTTTTTGAGCCGTGTAGAGTGTAATAATTTAAAAAGGAAAGGATAGAATGAGAAGATTTTGGAGAGGACTTGCAACATTATTGTGTATCTGTATGACAGGAAGAAACTTTTGAAAAAAGAAAGGCGTAAACAGAAAGGTGATTTATAAAAAACTTATAATTAAAAAGGTTAAAGTTTTGGTCATCAGAGTTTTTCCATACTTAGTTTTAACTTGAAAACAAAATACTGAATGATATAATATGTGTGCTAATGCTGCTAGTTTAAGATTTAAAACTTTTGTGGAGTCTTATCTTTATGATATTTTTACTGTTTTTAATACCTATTGGTAACAAAATAGAACTTCTTCCCTTAATATTAATTTTGAAAGGAATGATTACGATGAAGAATAATTTCCGTACTTTGGATGACTTATGGAAATTCTTTAAACCGGAAGTAACTTATAAATTTTCAAGTAAAAGACTGGTAAAGTTAGAAAAAATCGAGTCTTATGAGATGGTTGAAGGAGAGATGATATGATTTTTGATATTTCTGATGCTAATTTTCGTGATATATTAAATAAAGAAAAATTTTATTTACCTATCCGTTGGGATGGTGCAAATTTTTCTATGACACTAGAGAAATTATTTGATTCCTATATTAAAGAGTTAGAGATATATGCTGATAACCCAAATATCTATCGAAACGGGATTAGAATAGACATGAAAAAAATCAAAGGAGTGTGTGGTTTATTGGTTAAATCTGTAAACTACTACTTAAACGGTTTCCCCTTTATGAGCATATCTGACCTTTGAAAAACGGCCATGAATTTGTTGATGCAACAGCCATTAAGAATTTATCAAAAAAGTGTTATGGAACAATTTGATGATGGAAAAGATTTGAAATTATTTCGTGCAGTAAGTGTAGGAGATAATAAACCGTATAAAAAGAACTCGAGCATTTCATACACCATATAATCTTAGATGTAAAGTGTCGAAGAAATTCATATGAACCCTCATCAAGACTTTGTGTTAGCTTCTGTATTCAAATTGGAAAGAAGTATTGAATACACAAATACAAACGTAAAGTAATTGAATTAGGTGTGAAACCACAAGATTTTGTTGATAGACAAAATGAGGAGCAAGACAATTTCATTTCATTTATTAGAGGATGATAGTGTTAAAGAAACTTATTTGTTGTGGTATCCATTAATTGCAGCATCTTCTTATATAAGAGTTTGTAAAAGTGATCCATTTGCGGCTGAGTATATAATTCCACAATTGTTAATGCAATGGGTACGAAGTGAAATTGGGAAAAATAAGGGGGATGACTATGATCAATTAATAGGTATACGTTATTTTTCGTGTGCATCGAATAAAGCTTCTGATATGGGATTTAACTATGTATTTCCGACAAGTGGTCAACAAAAATCGGCAGAACTTCCATATTGTTCGGTTTTGGCTAGAGCATTTAGACTTTCTGAACCGACTTATATTCATGAGTACAAGGATATTCAAAGTTGTGAAAGATATTTAGTGAGAACAACAGATTTTGGCTATATAGAATAAAATTGTTAAAATTAAGGGTAAGAGATTTCTTTTGTCAACCCCGCTGTATGCAATTAGTATATACATACAGTTCCTATAATCACTGAATGGCATTGCTCATGGTGATGAAAAAGTTGGAAAAATGAAATAAAATGCCTTGCACTACGATAGTACCTCCATGGCAGCAAGCAAAAAAGTGAAGGTGGACAAGAAAAAATCACAATAAACATAAAGAAAAAGGCGACTGTAAAAGTATCAAAAAAGAAGATAACTATCACAGGAAAAAAATCGGGAAAACCAAACTGACAGTAACCGTAAAAGGTATGATAAAATGTGTGATTCCGGTTACGGTAAGGAAGGCGGGAAATACACCAGTAAAAAAAGAGTGATGTCGGAAATAATAGTTCTAAAAACAATGCTGTAAGCAAAGTACCAGCAGCGACAGCAACGCCAGTGCCAACAGAAACACCAGATCAAGATTCTTCAGAGAAAGAAAACTCAGATTTTAAATTGAAGGAATATGAAGATGGAAGAGTTGTGCTTGTGAAATATAAGGGACATGACGAAAATGTAACGATTCCTGATAGTGTAAAACCGATAGAAGAGACAGCATTTTTATTGTTGTGAAAAATTAGAAAGTGTTATATTGTAAAAGGGTTGATTTCAATTGGAACGAATGCATTTGAAAGCTGCGATAATTTGAAAAAATATAACGATTCCCGATAGCGTGAAAAACAATAGAATTTGCTGCATTTAGATATTGCAAAAAATTTAGAAAAAATTGAAATTCCAAAGGGTGTTTCAAGCATAGGACTATATGTTTTTTCAGGCTGCACAGCATTATCTCAAATTACTATTCCGGAAACTGTGACGTCCCTTGAGGACACAGCCTTTAACGAGTGTAATAAGTTAACAATCGTTAATTATGAGGGTACATAGACAGAGGAATGTGACTCGTGGGTTTGAGTACGTCGGTATGTGGCGCTGGTAGTTTCAGTGCCCATACCGCTACGCACTCAATTAGTGAGAACGGCGCAAGAGGTTCGGGGAACCTCTGACCTGCGCGGACCGGAGTGGAACGTAGAACCACGAGACGCAAAGCTTTTCTACGGAATTACGGAAAATAAATAAAGTGGCAGCAAACACTTGACACAAGCACACACATACTACTTTTTAATATCTTTATACATTTTATATAATTTCGCTAGGAAAAATAAAAAATATTGAAATAGTTATCTAATAGTGATATAATTATGACAAAATATTACATAAAGAAAGAAAATAAACTATATGAATACGGCGGCGTATGAGATACTAAACCGGACGGATTCCTGCCAGGTGCTTGTATTAGAGGAAAAAATCAAATTGGTGGATTAGCAAAACGGTAGACTTCCAAGATTATCGAATGGACTTGGGAGGACATCGTTTTCTTATGGTGAATGAAAAAGTTTTAGATTGGTGGAATCAATTTTTTGCCTTCAAGAGGAGTAAACTATATCAAGCGTATGTTTCGGAGAAAACAAAAATTAAAACTGTATTATAAAGGGAATTATGTTAGTCATCCGATTTTGTTTGACCGAAAATTCAGAAATCAGGTTGGCAGCTTTTGTACCTTAAAATGTATATGTGGCTTAATAAAAAGTAAAATAAAGAAGAGGAAAGAACATACATTAGAAGATTACTACATGAATCGGTTTGGACAAACTATTTATCAAACTTTTCTGCAGGATTATATGGAAAAATGCTGGGGGAGAGTCTCTAAGAAATCTTTCCTGTGAGCAGGGAACAATGCATGGGGAAAATCGAGTTCAGACAGAATATTTTCTCTATCCCAAATTGGGAGCTGGTCAAATGTGGCAGGAGGTTGCAGAGAAGATAAAAAAAAGAGGTGGAATTATTGAATTGGGAGCAATGGTAGACTCACTTGTTTTGGATAATAATATGCTGAAAAAATCAGTTATATAAAATCAAACGGAAAACGAGTATTTGAGGAGGCGGATGTTGTCATTTCAACTATGCCGTTAAGTTCATTGTTTGCCAATATGACGGGAAACGTTCCGATTTCTTTGCGGACGATTGCCGATGGGTTAAAATACCGTGATTGCGTGATTATGGGATTGTGCATTAAGTGGCGGAACTATCGAATGGAGCAGTTTCCATTGAAAATTTTCCGGAGTGTATGATTTATGTACAGGATCCGAAAATTAAACTTGCCAGAATTCAGGTCTATAACAACTGGTCGCCGTATCTTGTGAAAAAAAAAATGAGTTATGGCTGGGACTTGAATTTTTCTGCAAAGAAGGAGACGACTTCTGGAATTTGTCGGAGGATGAGTGTGCGAAAATTGCCGTGTCGAGTTGAAAAAATTGGATTTATTGAATCGGGCAGAGAAGTAGTCTGCTATCATAGAGAGTATGTTCCGAAAGCTTATCCGGCGTATGCCGGCAGCTACGAAAAGAAGGGAGAATTACTTTCTTTTGTTGATGGAATAAAAATTTATATACGATTGGCAGAAACGGTTCTCATTATTGCTACAAAATGGATGAGACCGTTCTTAATGCGATGCAAACGGTAGATAAAATCTTTGCCGAACATCAGAAATAATGATAGCGGGAGCGCTTTTTAATGATGCAGATGGCAGTGACGACTAAGGTAAGCAGTTCTGCTAAAAGAACCGATGACCAGATACCGTCAATCGCAAAGAAAATGGGCAGAATCAGGACAGCGCTGACTTGGAATACAAGGGTTCGCAAAAAGAAATCAGCGCCGATAATAGTCCATTATTTAAGGCTGTGAAAAATGAGGAGCCGTAAATATTAAGTCCACACACAAGAAATGTTGTGCAGTAAATTCGAAAGCCATGTCTGGTTAATTCAAACAAATCCACATCATATCCAACAAAAAATGCGGGCAAGGGGTGTCGCAATCAACTGGGCGAGTATGAACATGAAAATGCCACAGATACCGGTAAAACGCAGACTTTTATTCAACAAATTCTTTAATTCTTTTGTGATTTTGTGCGCCATAATGGTAACTGACAATAGGAGCACTGCCGATGGAATATCCAAAATAAATCGCAACAAAAAATAAAATTAACATACATAATTGTTCCGTAAGCAGCTACGCCGTTTTCGCCGACAAAGCGCATAAGCTGGAAATTAAATAGTGTGTTTACTATGGAACTGGATAAGTTTGTCATCAACCCGAGGAGCCATTTGCACAAGTCTTTTCAGGGTAAAGGATACCATTTGGTTTTTCCTAAGCGAAACGGACTTGAATTTTGGCAGCAAAATAAATTAATGGTACAAAGCCGCCGATACATTCGCCACAGACGGTTGCAATGGCGGCACCGACAAGTCCCATGCCAAACACGGCGATAAACAGGTAGTCCAGCACCATATTCGTAACACCGGCAAGAACAACGACGAGTAAACCAAGTTTTGGTTTTTTCCGCCGTGACAAAAAAGCACTGAAATACATTTTGCAGCATAAACGGTGTTAATGATAAAAACGTAATGCGCCCATACAGGGTACAATAGTCTAAAAAGGTCTCCGGAGGCGCCAAGTGCGATGCTAACCGGTCTTGCAAGTAAAATTCAAGGATACTTAAAACGATGCCGCCAAAAATTGTCAGATAAATAAGCATGGAAAAATATCGGTTGGTACCTCTTTTTCTTTGCCTTCACCAAAGTTTTTGCCACAATGGCACTGCCACCGGTTCCGACCATGAAACCAAGGGCGGAGAGTGCCATAATAAACGGCATAATGAGGTTGATTGCGGCAAACGCTGTCTTTCCGGCATAATTGGACACAAAAAGACCATCCACTACGCCATAGATGGATGTGAAAATCATCATGACAATGGAAGGAAAGACAAAACGTAATAATTTATGATAAGTAAAATGTTCGGATAACTTAATTTTCATACTAAACTCCTTAAATAAATCGTATTGCCTACTGTAACATACAAATCGGTCTTTTGTCAAACATTGGTATTGATTTCTTTGCACAAATGGGGAAAGCTGTTGTGCTATAATACTGATTTGGAAGAAAAATCAGAAAAAACACATTGGAAATGGAGCAAATCATGAAACAGCATCGTAAGATGTTCCAGTATGTGGAAGAAATGCTTTACAGCTATGACCGCAGAAAGGGCGATAAGAGTAAGAACAAAATTGAATATGACCGATACGCCCACACACTGCGGGTTTATCAGTGGATGCTCCGCATTACGAGAGAGTTAAAGGATGACAGTTTAGATGTTGAATCCTTAAAGATTGCAACAATTTTCCATGATGTAGGATATGCCGTGCAGGGGGAGATGAAGGACACGCCAAAGAAAAGTGCCGCTATTTGCAGAGATTATTTGGAACGGCGTCCGTATACGCCCGAGCAGATTGATTTTATCTGCTATTTGATTTTAGAACACCCAAATAAGCGGCTTTTTGCATGAGAAAACAACGCCACTGGAGTTGGTTGTTCTGATGGAAGCGGATATGTTAGATGATACCGGGGCAATGGAATTGTACTCGATTCGTGGATTACATCCAAAGAAGAAAATCCATCGTTTAATGAGGTTTGCAGGCATTTTGAAAAATATACCTACCGTCATATGAAACAGATGGATTTTGTGACAGCACCCGGCAAGCGTTTCTGGCATGAAAAAGAGAACGCTTGTGTATGAATTTTTGAGGCAGTACCGCAGGGATTTAGGTTTGATGGATTAGTCAAGCGGCTCGTTACTTTTGAGTGTCGTGTGAAAGCGCTTGTGAAGTGGTTTTCCCCTGCGTCACACTTTTGTGAAAATCCAAAATCAATTCATTTGCCAAAGAAATCGATTTTTTATAGTGTTTTAAGAGAACGGCGTTGGTGTGTTTTGCGTAGGATTTGGCACAGAGTGTCATCATGTGTCCCTCAAGCTGTTTGTAGTGGAATGTGATTTTCATAAGCAGACGAATCACAAACCGTTTCAAAGAGCAGCCACAGGTTAGAAGCTTCTTATAAAAACGCATGCCCGAAAGAGCTCGTTTGATTTTATGTTTTGATAGAGCAAATGGGCGGTATACTTCGTAAATGGCATGGATAGTGGCTTTATCGTTTGGTATCATGTGCCAGATAGGATAAGAGATGGCATTGTAACCATCTTTTTCAGCAGAAACCGGTCAAACTCATTTTCCATTACCAGATGATTTTTTCCGGCTTCCGTAGATTTTGGAATGATATAGGTATGACATTCACTGTCTAGCACAAAATGACAGATATAGCCGAGCAAATAGGCATAGGCGGCAGAGTCTGTACCAAGTTTTCGGATGATGGGCAGTTCGTAAGCAAGAAAGGCATCGAACGCATGACTGTGCTGGTGATAGCCTAATTGGTTGGTTTTACATTTTAATAAGGGATGATAAAAAATAAAAAATCCGGTCCCTGCAATCCGATACGGAAAGCGGCAGGGTGTCGGCGAATGGTATTTTAAGTGGTTTGGGAAGCATTTTTGTACTTCTTTGCCAAAAGGAATTATGGGCATAAATACAAGGCATATTAAAAATCTCCTTTCCATGTATGAAATTAGCATTACAAATTTCACTTATAAGTATACCAGACAGGAGGAAACTATGTGCGAAAAATGATAAAAAATGAAAAAAAAGGGTGTGGTATATTTGACGTTCCCTCTTTTGAGAAGGCAGGAATCAAACACGGTTTTTCTACGAAATTAGGCGGTGTCAGTGTGGGAGACTGTGCGACTATGAATTTAAGTTTTACAAGAGGCGATGATGAGAAAGCCGTGCTTGAAAACCATAGAAGATTTGCAAAAGCCGTCGGTTATCCGGTGGAAAATGTGGTGCTTAGTAATCAGGTACACGAGACAAAAATTTTACGCGTTGATGAAAAAGACTGTGGCAAAGGTGTTGTCAGAGAATCGGATATCATTGGCATCGACGGATTGATTACGAATGATAAAAAGTAGTTTTGATGACTTTTTTGCGGACTGTGTGCCGTTGTTTTTCTATGACCCGGTAAAAAAGCAATTGGGGCAAGTCATTCTGGCTGGCGGGGAAGTGTAAAGCGAATCGGAGAAAAAACGGTGCGCCGCATGGAAGAGGAATTTGGCTCAATCCAAAAAGATATCCTTGCGGTAATCGGACCATCGATTTGCAAAGACTGCTACGAAGTGAGCGAAGATGTTGCGGCTGCTTTTCAGAAAGAATTTAAAGAGGAGCAGTGGCAGGAGATTTTAGAAGAGAAACCGGCACATAAATATCAGCTCGATTTATGGCGGGTAAATGAAATTATATTAGAAGAAGCCGGTATCCCGAAAGAACAGATTGAGGTGAGTGGCGTATGCACCTGCTGTCATTTCGACTGGCTGTTTTCCCACCGTGCGACCGGTGGCAGACGGGGAAATTTAGCAGGCGTCATAACTTTAATGGAAGGAGAATGAGACCTTGAACCGCAGAAATTATCAGAAAGAACTGGATGAATTATTGGCATCGTTTTCAGAAAAAACGATTATTTCTTCATTGTTGCTGTGCACCATGCAGCAGTTATGTATTAGAATACCTGCATGATTTTTTTGATATTACGGTATTTTTTTATAATCCGAATATTTCGGAAGCGTGTGAGTATCAAAAAAGAAAAAGAGGAGTTAAAGCGTTTTTACAGACAGCTCCTTTTGGAAAAGAAATTCATATGCACGATGCCGATTATGAACCGGAACTTTTTGAAAAAATGGCAAAAGGGCATGAAAATGATCGGAGCAGGGGTAAGATGCGCAAAGTGTTTCAGACTTCGGTTGGAGGAAACCGCAAAAATACGCAAAAGAGGGTACGTATGATTATTTTTGTACGACACTTTCCATCAGCCCTCATAAAAATGCGGATTTATTAATGCAAATTGGAGAAGAACTTTCTGAAAATTACGGCGTTCCCTATCTGCCATCATTTTAAGAAGAAAAATGGATATAAAAGAAGTATTGAACTGTCAAGAAAATACGATTTGTACCGGCAGGATTTTTGTGGCTGTCGTTTTTCAAAAAAGGCAAAGGAGGACATGCGATGCGAGTGAAACAATGGATTTCTCTTTTCTTGTGTGTCATCATTCTTCTTCCCGGATGTGCAGCTTCTGAGGAAAAGAAGACAGAGCGTGAAATTTTTGCCATGGACACGATTATGAATCTGACTTTTTACGGTGAAAACGGAGAACAGGCGATGACAGCGGCTGTTTCGAAATTCAGCAGTTAGAGAAAACTTTATCCGTTACCAAAGCAGACAGTGAGATTTCAAAGATTAATGCTGCAGGTGGGAAAAAAGTCACAGTTTCGAAGGAAACATATGACTTACTTTCTGCTTGTATTCAATATGGAAATGATACGGATGGGTTGTTTGATATTTCAATTTACCCGCTTGTGAAGTTATGGGGATTTACGACAGAGAAATATCATGTGCCGGACAAAGCCGAAAGAGATGCTGTTATAAAAAGATTGATTATAAAAGATAGAACTTCTTTCGGATTACCAGGTGCGGATTCCATCCGGCATGGCAATTGATTTGGGAGCGGCGGCAAAGGCTATCTGTCCCAGAAAATTATTGATCTTTGCAAAGAGAAAAAGTTATTTCCTGTATTCTTTCCTTAGGTGGAAATGTGCAGACAATCGGCATGAAACCGGATGACACGGAATACACGGTAGGAATTACGGACCCATCCGATGGAAGCAGTATTTATGGCACAGTAAAGGTAAAGGATAAGGCGGTTATTACCAGTGGGATTTATCAGAGAAATTTCAAAAAAGACGGAAAACTGTATCATCATATCATGGATAAAAGAACCGGTATGCCGGCAGATAATAATCTGGCATCGGTTACGGTAATTGCGGAAAATGGGGCGATGGCGGATGCGTATGCGACCGCACTTTCAGTTATGGGAGAAGAAAAGGCAATTGCTTTTCAAAAAAACACCCGCAGATTCAGATTATTTTGATACGTAAAGACGGTACCTTTTACCAATCTGAAAAAGCGGGAATGATAAAATCCTAGATAAAGTGGTAAATAATAGCAGCAACAATAATTCCGATGATACTGCCAATGGTGAATTTGATTGTCAGTCCGAAAGTCAGAACCAATACGCCTAAGTTTAAGGTAAGTGGTTTTGCTAATCCAAAACTTTTTCCAAAATTCAGCCACGACAGGCCGGCAACTCCGCTTGTCAGCTGGCTGATAAAGCTGCCAAGAACAACACCTGCTAAAATCAGTAAAAAGAGTGCCCAACCGTTTTTTTCCTGCTCCTCTTGCCATGATGCACCTCCTTATGTAATCGAAATCTATCTTTTAGCATACACTATTTTTTAGAAATCTGCAAAAACTTTTACGAAAAAAAAGGAAATAATATCCTTATGTTGTAATTCTTTTAATGTAGTTGTTTTTGCTTAATCCCGAAAGGCAGGAAAGAGTGGATATGACAATACGTGAAAATTTAGAAAAAAAGAGAACATGACATACTAAGTCCTTATGCGGCATTTAGTGATGAGTCTAAGGGGCGCGATACATACGAAGAGCAATGTGACCTGCGTCCGGTTTATCAAAGAGACCGTGACCGGATTCTTCATTCCAAATCGTTTCGGCGGTTAAAGGGAAAACGCAGGTGTTTCTTGCACCGGAAGGAGACCATTACCGCACACGAATGACGCATACTTTAGAAGTGTCGCAGAATGCGAGAACGGTTGCAAAAGCACTTCGTCTGAATGAAGATTTGACGGAGGCAATCGCACTTGGACATGATTTGGGACACACACCGTTTGGACATGCCGGTGAGCGGATTCTGAATGAAATATATTCCGAGGATTTCGTCATCAGGAGCAGAGTGTCCGCGTGGTGGAGTGCCTTGAAAAGGATGGCGAGGGATTAAATCTTACGGTTGAAGTAAGGGATGGCATCCGGAATCATTCGACTTCCGGAAATCCATCGACACTGGAAGGAAAAATTGTGAGACTCTGTGATAAGATTGCGTATGTCAACTCAGACATTGACGATGCAATCCGGGGAAAGGTCATCAAAGAAGAGGATATTCCCCGTGAATATACCGAGATTTTTGGGAAATACTCTTAGAGAGCGTCTCAATACGCTGATACACGATTTGATTCGTAACAGCATGGATAAAAATGATATTATTCAATCGGATACAATGCGGGAAGCGCTGACCGGTCTCCGTGCTTTTATGTTTGAAAATGTGTATGTCAATTCCGTTGCAAAAGCGGAAGAGGGAAAAGCCGAGTATATGATTGGCCAGTTATATAAATACTATATTGACCATGTGGAAAAACTCCCGGAAGAATATGGCAAGATGTTGAAATCAGGAGAGGCATCCGTTGAGCGTGTGGTCTGTGATTTTATCGCAGGAATGACCGACCGGTATGCGGTAGCGACATACCAGAGTTTGACGATTCCTCGCACGTGGTCTGTGTTGTAGGGAAGAAAAGTAACGGAGTGATGGCATGTATTACGAAGAAGATTTTGTGGAAGAAGTGAGACAAAGAAGTGATGTTGTCGATATTATTTCTTCCTATGTAAATCTGAAACGGACCGGCAGCAATTATGTTGGACTTTGTCCGTTTCATAATGAAAAGACCGCATCCTTTTCCGTGAGTCCGTCAAAACAGATGTATTACTGTTTTGGATGTGGTGCCGGCGGCAATGTATTTACCTTTTTAATGGAATATGAAAACCTTACGTTTGTGGAGGCTTTAGAGCGGCTTGCCGAGCAAGCGGGGATGGAACTTCCGGAAAAAGGTAATTCGGAAAACGACAGAAAACGCCGGATTTGCGGGATTCGATACTGGAAGTCAATAAGTTGGCAGCCAATTATTATTTTGCCTGTTTGAAAAGTGAGCAGGGAAAGATTGGTTATGAATATCTGACAAAACGTGAGTTAAAGCCGGAGACTATTGTGCGGTTTGGACTTGGTTTTGCGGGAAAAGGCGGAAGTCCACTTTACCAGTATGTAAAATCCAAGGGCTATCCGGATTCGGTACTCAAAGAAACCGGACTTTTCACTTATGATGAAAAGCGCGGCGTGTATGATAAGTTCTGGAACCGTGTGATGTTTCCTATTTTAGATAGGAACAACCGTGTGATTGCTTTTATACTGCGTGATGGGGATGCAAAACCAAAATATCTGAATTCGCCGGAAACAATGGTTTTTGATAAGAGCCGGAATTTGTATGGGTTAAATTTTGTGCACGGCAAGCAGAGTGAGGGCATGATTATTTGTGAGGGCTATATGGATGTGATTGCACTTCATCAGGCAGGATTCACAAATGCGGTGGCAAGCCTTGGTACGGCATTTACGAGTCAGCACTGTAGTTTGTTAAAGCGGTATACGGATTTGGTATATTTGTGCTACGACAGTGACGGTGCCGGTGTGAAAGCGGCGATGCGTGCGATTCCGATGCTGAAAGAAGCGGGGATTCGTGTCAAGGTAATCAATATGCGTCCATATAAAGATCCGGATGAATTTATGAAAGGTCTTTCGCCGGAGGCGTTTAAGGAGAGGATTGAACAGGCAAAATCGAGTTTCTTTTATGAGGTGGACAACCTGATGAAAGAATATGACATGAATGATCCGGAATCCAAAACGTCATTTATGAATGAAGTGGCAAAAAAATGTTTAACCTTTGATAATGAAATCGAGCGAACGAATTACATGGAGGCATTTTGCAGAGAATATAGCGTAAGAACCGAGGATTTCAAAAACTGGTTGCCTATCACAGTGCCAGAATGGTTGGCATTGATTATGAGAAGAGGCGGCAGGAGCGCATGGTGAAGACAGCAAGACAAAAGGAGGACGGTATTGCAAAAAGCCAAGGTGTATTTCTTACATGGCTTAGTAATGACCCGGTTTTGTTTGAAAAAAGACAAAAGGGATTTTATCCGCCGAAGATTTTGTGGATGAGCCGTATCACGAAGTGGCGCAGATGATTTATGAGCAGTATGAAACTACCGGCAAAGTAGAGCCGGCCATGATTATCAGTAAATTCAAAGCAAAGAGGAGCAGTCTCTGGTAGCCGGAATTTTTAATAAAGAATTAAAAGAAATCAGTAAAGATACCGAACAGCAGAAAGCACTGAATGAAGTTGTGCACAGTATCAAAAAGTACAGTCTGGAATACCGGAGCAGGCATGTGACGGACATGAAAGAACTACAGACTCTTATGGAAGAGAAAAAGAAAGTTGCAGACATTACAGATTTCATTTTAAAAGAGCCGTTGTTTGACAACAGAAATGGAGGAAAAGATGGATAAGGAAAATACAAATGTAGACGAACAGCAGAAAATGCTGACAATTATGAGTGAGCTTGTTGAATTGGGCAAGAAAAAGGAAAATGTACTGGAACTCAGTGAAATTGAGAAGGTGTTCGCAGACCAGGGAATGGAACTTGATGATGACAAGACCGAAAAAGTTTTCGAGTATTTGGAAAATAAAGGAATTGTTGCAATGGTGCCGGAAAGTGACACTGAGGATGACATTATTCTGGATGTTGAAGATGAGCCAACCGAGGAAGAACTGGAAAATATCGAAATGGCAGTTCCGGATGGTGTCAGCATTGAGACCCGGTTCGTATGTATCTGAAAGAAATCGGTAAAGTGCCACTTTTGACCGCCGAGGAGGAAAAAGATCTGGCAATGAAAATGGAAGCCGGTGATATGGAGGCAAAAACGTCTGGCAGAGGCAACCTGCGTCTGGTTGTCAGCATCGCCAAACGTTAT
>VOFG01002039.1_pt1 | contig 123019 bp, 105 predicted proteins | sample 5384171 | NCBI WGS metagenome assembly VOFG01 (sample SAMN12384726, study PRJNA508395) | human gut metagenome | isolation source: healthy gut F | host: Homo sapiens
TCTCTTCGCCACCGATGGAGGGGGCGGTTTGCACCGCTTGCCTCCAGATAGTCGTTTACTGCGTCACGCATGGTGAACTGTCTCATGCCTGTCTTTGCCCAATAGATAAGAGCATCGGCAGCTGCTATTCTTGTCTTGCTGTATTCGTTGTCTGTCATAATTTTGATGTTTTGAGTTTGCTAAAAAAGTTTGATACATATCCAAATTGTTATTTCAACCAAGATGATTGCCCAACTTACAAAGGCTAAGCCGAACATCCAGGCATAGGTGCGACCGTTGAAGTATGCACCCTCCTCGATATTGCGGATTCGTTTGAGTTCCTTCTGCTGGTGAGCGAACAACTCCTTTATCCGCTTCTCATGCTCGTCAAGGGCTTGCTTGAAGGCAGAAATGGCGGTGTTGTTCCGCTCGTCCAACTGGGCAAGTCCTTCATCGTTGATGCCTACTTTGAGGTTGCTTTGCTCTGCCTTGACTATGGCATTGCATATTCCGTCAACGATGTTCTCCGTACTCCTGTGGGCAGCCATAAGTGCCACTTTCGTTGATTCCAACCTCCGATAGGCATTGCCCAGTTCTTCCTTTGCGTCATTGAGAATTTTCTTGGCTGATTCTATCTCTTCCAGAGTCACTTTGATTTCGTCCTTGCCACTCTCTATGTTCTCGTCCTCCTGCATCTGATTGTACAGGTTAAGCACATCCTGTGTGGCATCTTTCTTGTTTCTTCCCATACCGTTCTTACTTGAAAAGTTATCGTTTCATGCCTCTCTTTATTGGCTTGCAGAGGCTGTTTGCTTGTATTACGCAGCGTCTTGCCCATTCACGGTCATCATCATCCTTGTCACGTCCCCAACCACTGCCAGGACTGCCACCGCCACCACAGGACTCAGACATTGATGTGGCAGCATCGAGATAGTTCATGAAGAGCAACATAGCCACATTCAGAATGTCAGTGTGGCTTGCAGATCCATTCTCAGGGACTTCGATACAACTGTTCATCGTGTCGTATGCAGTTCTCGGCATGACTATGTTGAAACGCTCCCCATCGACTTCAATAATCTTTCTCAATCGGGCAGGAAGGACAAGTTTACCATCATTGATTGTCCGAGACTGACCGCTTGAGACTGCCGTATTTCCGCTGTCCAATGTAGTAACGCTTGGAACAGATGACGCAGGTCTTTGACCAACTGCAACAGGGGTTGTCTGTGGGTGCAGCTTACGGAAAGTATTCCCGATTTTCGATGCTGTGAGATTCCTGCCTACCCCAAGTTCAGATGCCTTGATGGTCGTTTTGCCGAACTTGAAGCGATAGCCATGCACCCTGCCTTGACCAGTCTTGTCACGGATATGCTCGATGTCATATCCCTTTGCCTTCAATCGGTCGGCATATTCATCCCAGTCAAAGAACGGCATTGACCGCAGCACATCCATACACGCTTTGGTCACCTCTGCAATACGCTCCTGACGAATATCCATGGCATCCTTCCAGCCATGACGCTTATTGACGGCTTTCGCAGCCATCACGGCACGCTCACCGATGAACTTCACATCATTGAGATTACCATCCATGTCGATGCGGTTCACCACCAGATGCAGGTGGGGAATGCCACTCTTGGAGTCACGGTGAAGGGCGGCAAAATACTGCGAGTTGGCGATGTTGGTCGGCTTGACCGAAGTTGCAGCCTTATCCTTCTTCTTCCCGATGTGGTTCACCTTGGAGATGCCATCCATCTCACGGATGAACTCGTCAAGGAATCTCCGCCAGTCTTCCATCGTCCAGTTGCGTGCCTCTTCCTCTGATGGGGAAAGCTCAAAGCGGATGGACGTCAGTTCGATTGGCTTCTTGGCATACCTCTGCTTGAACATGGACTGGTGCAGCACCATTTCGTCCCACATGCCCATAGGCGGCAGACCTTCGCTAAGATGGTTGGTCTTGACGATGTCGGCACGGTTGTTCTTGGTTGCGTAATTGGTCATTGCCTGACCATGCTGAATTGCTGATGCTTTAGCTATCATAACATATTTAGGAATTTGTCCCTAATGCGGCTCAATTCCTCTATCAGGGTGTTGATGCCTTGGAGCCAACGCTCCATGAAGTCGGCTCTCTTGAATAGTTTCAGTCTCTCAGTCTGTGGCAGGGCATGAAGCGCATTGCGCACATAAACAAGTTCAGACCTTGCCCCGATTAAGCCCTTCAAGGCTTCCTCCTGCCCTTCGGTCATGGGTAGGGAAGGCTTGTGACCGATGCCTAAGTCATGGAGATAGGTACTCTTGCTCCTGCCTGACAATCGGGCATTATGCACTACCTCATTGTATTCTTCTTCTGTGAAACGAACGTCAATGTGTCTGGTCTTCGAAGGTCTCTTCTTTGAGGTCTTCTCCGTGTTGTTATTCTTGACTTTTGCCATTGTAAATGGGGTTTGTAAAGTTTATACTTGATATAACAGGACAGCCAATGTGAGCCTGCGAACATTCAGGGGAATGCCAGTAGGAAGCGGTGGGCAAAGCGAAACCGTCTGACACTGGTACTTCTTGTTTAGACCTCCGAAAAAACTGCGGCTAATAGAGGTGGCGGCTCCTGGATAGCGTGTCTGTTAGGACAGTCAATAGTTGAAATAAGGGAAAAGGAGAAATGGCATCATGAGTGCCTTTGGGAGTTATGCGCATCTTGCTACTCCGTGTTATCCTCGTAGAAACTTTCATCGGCTGGAGGCTGCAAGAGACAACCCTCGTCATCATAGACAGGAGGCGGCATCAGTTCAACAGGTGGAGTCTCTCCGCCTTGGTTGTAATCATCTTCTGATGGCTGTCCAACCTCATACTCAAAATAGGTATCACCTTTCTCTTCCCTTCGTTTGAAGTCTTGTGGTATCGGAGAAGAATCTGAAAGTTCGTCCCCGAAGACATGAGAATTAACGGAAGGGTAAGCAGTATTATAAGAGGCTGGAACATGGGGCTGCTGAATGTCAGCAGTGGCAGGATTGACGCTGCTGTCTTTCTGCTGCCCTGTGCCATTGGAGAGATTGCCTCCCGAAGAGTAAGCGGTATCGGATGGGACATCGGACACCGGTTTCTCTTGGGTGGTGGCGGAAGTTACGGTTTGACGGTTATAGAAGGGGTTCTTGATGGCTTCCTTGATGCCGTCAACGTACCAGAAGGCGATGCAGAGTATCGTATGAATGGAGGTGCGGTTGTTCCTCTCGGTTGAGAGAATACCCACCTGATTGAACAGTTCCACCACCTTTGCCACTGTCTTGCGGTCACACTTCCAAAGGGCAGACAACTCAACGGTGGAGATGGCAAACTGCCCGATGGAGAGTGAAGCGGAGAAGCCTGTCTTCCGATAAACACTCGGCTTGGTGGAAGCCATTGATACAAAAGTGTCGAAGGCGGTCATGCGGTGGAAGCCCTGCCTGTCATCCTTCAAGAAATCGAGCTGCTCCTTGGTCAGCAGGATTCCGTATTTTATGCTTTGGTTACTCATCTTGAAAAACTGGTTATAAGTGAAACGGATTACTCAGCAAAGAGAAAAGGAATGTTTATTCTTTTTCCCTTTCGTAAAAAAGTGGATTCCGTTGGTCTATTGTCCATCATGTCATTCTTCTCCATTGGGTAATCTCGCTTCCTTGTCCTTCTTCATGGAGGCAGGCTTGTTCTTCTTGCTCTTCTGCAACAATGCCAGATGAGCCTCGAAGTCTGCCTGTTCCTCCTGGGTCGGTTCGTAGGGCTTATCCCAAGAGCCACCTGACTCAATCCATTTTATCAGCTGGTCTTTGAAGAAGTAAAGCGTGTTGCCTCTCTTGTAGAAAGGGATGCGCCTCTCGGATGTGTAAGCATAGAGCGAAGAGACCTTCTTTCGTACAAAGGCACTTGCCTCTCTGATGTCCATAAGAACATGGTTATCCTCGTTCGGAGCATTGCCTATTCTCTGACCAATGTCATCAAGACGAGTCATCATTGTATTGACCTTCGTCAGAAGTTCGCCAACTGCGCTGGGCAGTTGGTCGAACGATAGTGATTTGTTTTCTTCCATTTGTTATCCTGATTTTGTTGTTCATTTATGTCTGGTCACTCTCTGCCTTGGTTGGTATTTTGAGCGAGATACGTTCTGCCGCATCACGTTTGAGTTCGTCCACCACATCGGCATACACCTGAGTAGTGGCAAGATTGCTATGGGTAAGCAGCTTGCTCACGGTGTAGATGTCTGTTCCCTCTGCCAGTTGTAAAGTGGCGAAGGTATGTCGGAAGCAGTGGAATGTGATGTGCTTCTCGATGCCGGAAGCCTTTATCCACGGTTTGAGGTACAATGCCACTGTACTGTTCGTGAGGTTCTTGAACACCTGTCCTGTGCCTCGCTCACCACAGAGCTGCAGAGCCTCTTCGCTGATAGGCAGGATTGCAGCGGTGGAAGTCTTCTTTGTGATAATGTCCATTCCCCAGCCGCCATCAGCCAACTTGACGATGTTCTCCCACTGGAGTCTGATGCAGTCAGAGAGGCGAAGACCAGTGAGGCAGGAGAAGAGACCAGCACGGCGAAGGACATCACTCTTGCATGGAGTCTGAGACAACTGCAACAGTTCTTCCTTGGTGAGGAATTGCCGCTTGTTGCCATGAGCCTTTGCACGCACAAGTTTCTTGGCAATGTTCTCTTTGAGCAGTCCGTCTTCGTATGCGATGGCAAGGATGCACTTCAACTTGGTAAGGTTGTTGTTGGCGGTCGTACCCATCATGCGTTTGCCATTGTGCATACAGGCATCCGATAACAGGTAGTCAAGAAACCCCTGGCAGTACGGAACTGTAAGGTCACAAGAAACGGCACTCACCATGGGTGTAGTTGTGGAAGTGCATGTAGGCGGTTGCCCAGTTCTGGCTGCTGCCACGTTCAATCATGAGGTTCTTGAAGTATTCCAAGAAACTCTCCTTGCCCTTGTTGCGGTCGAGGAAGCCATATTCCTCATTGATGATGGACTCTGTCCTGCGGCACTTGATTATTTCCGCTTTCTGAATCATACTCTTGTTATACTCCTGCTGGAAGCGTTCAACAGGGTTGGTGTAGATGTAAAGACCAAGGTACTCCCTGCGTGAGAGCTTGCCTGTCTTCGGGTTGCGGACTGGAGGATAGAAATCCAAATAGAGGGAAGTCTGTCCGTTCTTAATAGGTCGTCTCCGCACGGTGACCTTTGTACAAATGTTTGTCATATTGTTACTATTTTATTATTGTTTATGATATGTATCTGTGGATGCGAATAGCCTTTGTTGCAACGCTTTAACTCTCAAATCCGATGCAAAGTTAGATTGCCGTGAAAAGAGAAAAGTAATGATGGCTTCAAATACAGCCAGAATTTAACCTGAATTTGCTTTTGAGTATGATTTTACGCTAAAAATCAGACTTAAAACAGGTGTCGTATGCGCTTCTTGTCTTATATCCGTTTCTCTGCGTTGAGAGTTTGTTTCGACCGACAATGATAGTAGTTTCAGACCATTTGCAACGGTATGGGTCGTATATGAGTTTGTTTCTCACTTCCGCTTTGCCTTGGTCGAATTACTGTTTTTCTCTGCCTTCTTGCGTGCTGCCTCCCAATCTGCTTTCAGATAGTAGTTGGCTCTTCCGCCTTTGAACTTTCGGATTCTCACTCCATGAGTTTCTGCAAATCTGCGTACCTGTGTCTTGCCCAATCCGTAGAGCTTCATGATGTCGAAGCAGGTGTACCAGTCATCGGAAATGTTCTTTCCCTGTTCTTCATTATAAAGCCCGATGACCCTCTCTACATCTTCTTTCTTGAAGCAGGTCGTTCCCCATGCGTGGACTGATTGTAGTTGGTAGCGGTTGCGGACTTCATAGAATCTGCCATACTTAATATCAAAAGTGCTCAACACCTCTGCCATCGTGTAATGGGTGTCGTGGGTTACTCCATAAGGTGCTCTTTCCCCAGCTTTGGGAGTCTTGCGACACTTTGCCAACTTGTTGACTGAGCCTGTCTCGGCATCTTGGCGATAAATAGTCTCTTTCGGCATTATTACCTCATAGCCTTTGGAGTGGGCAAGTTTCAATAGCTCATCTAATGTGATTCGAGTCATTCTTGACATAATCTTTACCGTGATAATTTCACCTCTTTGAATTAGCCTATACATAGACCTCTTACTTATTCGGAGGTAATCGGCTGCATCTTGGATAGTGAAGAATTTTTGTGAGGACAGTTGATGTCTCTCTGTTACATTTACTTGTGCCATACTGCAAAATTTTAGTCCGTTCATTTACTTTGTTTGCAATTCTGTACACGGTCCATAACGGAAAGTGACATAGAGTGCCATAGTGTGCCATAATGTGCCACAAAGCGACAGCCTTCTGTCCGTGTCCGTGATTTCACGTGGTACAACTGTGGTACAAAATTACTCTAAACGGATGAAACTCGCAATAGGCGGTTGGAGCGTTATGTTAATGAATATGTATTGAAAATGAGCATTTTATGACGCTTCTCTAAGTTTTGTTTGGAATTCTTTTCGATGCGTTTTAGTCCATATGACATGCATGTGGAAGGATTTCCCGGAACCGCTCGGCCCGAGGGCAAAAAAGTTCGAGTTGTCCGTCAGCTTCTGTCTGCCTTCCTTGCCGGTGATGTCGATGGCGACAGGCACTCCCTGGCGGTCAGTGTAATAGACTTTCACCGGGGTGTCTTCGCTGTGCTGCACACGTTCCTTGTACATCAGGCACATCGCCGCGTCCGATAGGGTCAGGAACCGGTCATACTCTTCATTCAGGCTGTAGCAGTTGCCCGGGAACGAGCCGACGAACAGCTCCAGCTGGTTGTAGGCTCGTTTGGAAATATGGATTCCCATTCTACCGAAAGCGTTCTCCAGATGATTCGTACACTTCTGCAGGTCCGTATCGCCGGACACGGCCACTATAAGGTTGAAATGGCTGTACACGAGCTGCTTGCTCTCGCGGGCAATCACCTCCTGTACACGTTTTATGTCTTCGACCGCTGCCTGGTTGCTCGGGTTGGGAATACTCGCGTGCCGGTTCTTCTTCTTGTCCAGCAGCGATAGTTCACGCTTCTGGTTGGGAAGGAAGATGACCTGGTTATAGACCACTGTATCGGCATTCGGAATGCTGTCAATGGCCGAGACAAGATCCACGGGCATTTCCGTGTTGTTCACTTCTATATTGGTATAGGGTCTGATCATCGAAGGCAGCGAGATGCAGTCCACGTCCACGAGACTGTACACCTTGCAGCGCTTGTCACCCATCGAGACGCTCTCGTCGTCCGACTTGAAGTTCGTCATCGAGATGATACGGTCCTTGAAGTTCATGGCGAAATACCGGTCCACGTAATCGCTTGCCTCGGATTTGTTCAGGAAACGCGCCTGCACGCCGCTGTCCCGCAACTGGTCCTGTACCTTGCGGATCTTGACAAGGAAATCACGCCATTTCTTGTTGTCGAACGAGAAAAGGCGGCTTTTCCTGGCTTCCTGCGTGATGGTCAGGTAACACATGCTGTCCGTGTACGCCCTTCCCTTGAAATACCGGAAATACGATTCAGAAAGGTACTCCTGTTTCCCGGTATCCTCGTTGACAAAACGCTTCCTCACGAAGATGTCCTGCTTGTGAATGGCATAACCTTCTCCCAAGGTCAGGGCAAGGGCGGAGAACAGATGCGTGAAATCGTAGTAGCTGTCTATGTTCGCCGAATACTTCTGTACCGGATTCTCGATCTTCAGCACGGCGGAGTATTCGCCAGTCTTGGTGTACAGGACACCCACGCCTTCCGTGTCTTCCACCGAGAAATAGATGTCCTGGAAGATACGCTTGCGCTTGCCTCCGGTACCGAACGCATGGACGGATATGGCCATACCCGCGCATAAGGCAACGAAAATCAGGATAATGTATAGGGTCATTTCAATATTCGTTCAATTAAATAGGGGTAGGCCCGTATCTCATACGAACCTACCCGCGTTCAACATTCAATATAGCCACACATTGCTGTGATGGTTTAATTTTGTCAGACCTTACGCGAGTAGGCATAGACGAACACGCCTCGGTCCGTTCTCTTGCTGTGCAGACCTTTCCGCTGCTTGAAGATGATTAGCACGATGCCCACCGACAGAATGACTGTCAGCGCGGCCAGCCCGGCCACGAATCCGGCAAGGCAGTAAACGGCTATGAAGCCCGCGATGGCTCCGCCTGCCGTTCCTGCCGCCCAATAGATGTAGCGGCCCTGCAATCCCATCACTTCAAGAGGACGTTGCAGCCCCTTGAACAGCGGATAGTCCGGATAACGTGTTTCCTTGCTTTTCATCCCTCGGTACTTTTATGCGTCAATGCCGAAAAACAAAGGAAGAGCCTGTGCTGCTGCAATCAGGAAAAGACATGCACCAACCACCATCATGATCTTCTTTTTGACATCCTGCTCTTCGTTGTTCATGGCGATGTAAACGGAGATGGCGCCGATAATGGCGACTACACCGGCGATGGCATAGCAGAGCTTGACCATGACTGGTACATACTTGACAATTTCCTCCGCCACGGTAGAAAGTGCGGTAGTACCGGCTGAATAGTCGCCGGCCGTACTCTGGGCCATTGCCGTGGTACCAGAGAACAAAGTGAGTGCAAGCATCTTCACTTTGGTGGAAACACCTTGGATGAATCCTTTTGCCTTTCGGCACATTTGTTTTACTTTCTGAAACATACTTGATCGTTTTTGAGTTAATATTTATGTATTGGATTGTTAAACAGCCTTATATGCGATAACCGAAAAATGCCGGAAGTACGATGGAGGCCCCGATGATGAACAGGCACGCGCCAAGCAGCGATAAAAAGGATTTGACGATGCCGTCCTCTCCAGTGTTCATCTTGATGTAGATCTGGAAGGCGGACACGATGACCAGAACGGATGCGATGGAGTAGCATATATACAGGACATACAGCATCATCGTGACCACGAAGTCGTGCATCGTGGCCAGCGCATCCGCTCCCCAGCTGTAGTTCACGCTGCCGCTCTTGGCGAAAGCCGCATAGGGTACAAGAATTAACAGGCATACTATCTTTTGCTTAATCGACATGCTACAATTTGTCTTTAATTGGTTTCCAGGCCATCTCCGGACGATTTTCCAGTTTGCCCCTGGAAAGCATCGCCTTGTACATTTCATCTGCACTGAAGCCATCAGACAGGTAGGGCGTGGTTTCCTCCATCTTTTCCTCCGCCTTGGCTTTGAGACGCTCCAGTCTTTCTTCCGGGGTCTCCTTTGTCTCCGGCTTTTTGTCCGCCGGCTTCTGGTCGGTGGCAGAATCGCCGCCTGATGCTGTTTCAGTATCGTATTGCTCGTTGCCGACACGGAACCCGGTTTCACTCTCGCTCACGGCAACACTCTCTTCGTCCTCCAGTGTGCCGAGGTCGAAAACTTCCTCCTCTGTCTTGCCGGTTCTCCTTTTTCCATAGAGATCCTGCATAATGATGACCGCGTAATAAATGAGGTACGCGACCGTCAGAACAATGGCAAAAATGAAATATGATCTCATATCTTTTAGTATGGATATTGAATTTTGTATTAGTTTGATTTCACAAATAAAAAAGGAGAATTCCGAACTACGAAATAATTGTGTATTAAACGGATGTTTTCTTTACAAGATTTATATCGATTTTGAAAATCGTACTATAAAATCGTACTATATCGCCTTAATGAACGGAAAAAATGTAGAAGTCAGGGCATAAAAAAAAGCCCTCCGTTCAGGAGGGCTTCCATTGGCAGATTCGCATTTTTAGGTCAGCGTTTCTTGCCTCGCAAGCAATCATTCAGATCCTTGTATTCGCTATATCGGACAGCTTCGTTGCTGACCCGTTCGCCGTATAGTCCGGCTATGGTTTCCACGGTCTTTTGCCCGGCAAGGTCGTTGTCGAGATAACAATGTATATGCAGGTATCTCTGCAGGTACATCAATGCCTTTTTCAGGTTGTTTACGGAGTTCATGACAAGGTAGTCGCAAGGCTGGTCTATACAAATGGTCCAGTTGCATGACTGCTTCAATGTCAGGTAAGACAGAAAGTCCATGAACCCCTCGAACACGCAGACCCGTTGCTGTATCTCTCCGCACTGATGTCCGATCAGGGAGATGTCCTTGTTCTTGATACATCCTTTATAATAGGCGTTGCGCATTTCATATCCGCCCGAAACATTACCGAACGCGAGGGCAAAATAATGCCGGTCACGCAATTCATAATGGATTTCCTTGCAGAACATACGTCCTATGTCAGCATCTATTTTCCGGGACTGAAGGTAAGAGTATAACGCGTGATGCCGTAACGGGACGACAATCAGATTTTTCATATCCGATTCCACGGGACGGGGCGGAAGAGCCTGGAAACGGACTTTCGGCAAAGGCATATCGCTGGAATGCCGCCCGATGTATGCCAGTACCTCGCTTACACTTTCAGTCTGGTAAAGGTATTTACCCAATTCCACGAGGTCGCCTCCGGTGGCCGCCCCAAAATCATACCATTCGTTCAACCGGTCATTTACCTTGAACGACGGCGACTGTTCATCCCTTAACGGCGAGAGATACCAGTACTGATCCGATTTAACGTATTGCGCATGGTGGCCGAGCTGCGCCAGGAAGTCCACTATGCGTACCTGTTTTGCTTCTTCTATAGTCATGGCTGTTTTCTTTCACTTGTTCACACGGAAATGGTTTAGTTTAGTTTTATTCCCTATATATATACATACTAAAGTAAACTGAAATATATATGCCCGCGCCCGGCTTCATTCTTCATCAAAAAGCCTTGCTTCCGCGGGGGTCATGTCATAGTAGAACAGCTTGTCCTGCTTGACAACAAGTTTAAGGTTGTCCGTCAGGTACTGCAGCAGTTTTATCATGACACTGCGGCCACGTTTGAAGCCTATGTTTTCATAAGAGGCGATCAGACGTTGCAGTACATTCTCAAAGCCCCTGATGGGTTTGCCGTCAAAGGCAGCGGAAAGGGCTTCCCGGTGCTGCTCGATGCTCAGCTCCGTAAAGCTTGTCCGTTGCCTGGGTTTCGGGGTGTCACCGAACGTGTGCCCTTCGGCGATGACCGGGAGCCCGTTGTCGTCCACGGTGAACGCGAAGGGTTTGAACTCCTTTTCCCGGATATGCAGGGCATGGACTTCACTGACAGACGGATTCTCGTTGCATTTGCTGATGACCAGTACTGTTTCCGCCTTGTTGCTCATCTCCGTACCGATATGGCCTCGTACATTGTTGTCCCCTTTGTTCAGGTGCAGCACGCAATGGATATGCAGGTCGTAACGAGAGGACCATTCCATCATTTTGTTGATTACCTCCACCGATTCGCTGGTGCTGTTGATGTCCAGCATAAGGTCGCGGATACCGTCAATGATAACCAGCCCGTAACCTTTACCCTGACGCAGGGCATAGTCTATCACACTTATACGGACTGTCGGAGAATACTCCCGCAGGCAGATGAAATCAAGGTTCTCGCTGTCTGCTGTGGTAGGAAGCCCGGCCAACCGCAGAATACGTTCCAGCACCGTGTGACAATGATAGCGGCTCTGCTCGGTATCGACATACAGGATCCGGCGTTTGCCTTCCGGCAGATGCGCCCGGTAGTTCAGCACCTGCTTTCCTGCCAGGGAAGCGGCGACAAGGGCGGAGACATTGAATGTCTTCTTGGATTTTGCCTTGCCGGTCGATGCACTGAAATTGCCGAGAGTCGCTATGGTCGAATTGTCAATCCAGATAATTTGCGGCGGGGTCTCGTATGTATCCGTCGCCTTGATTTGGGAAGCTGAAAGAATATCTGACAGACGCGTCTCTTCCAATCCCATTCCCGTCTTCTGGTCAGTTCTTCTTTCGTTTTCCATGGCGTTTCTCGTTTAAGAAGGGTTGTACTGCTGCCGCCTCGTGTGCCATCCGCGTGGCATCATCGACGGCAAGTTCATGATTCTGCAGGAGCCATTCGTCCAGTTCCTCCTTGGCAAAGTAGATCATCTTGCCGCGAGGCTTGTAGTGAGGAATCTCCTTGTTGGCCGTAAGTTTATACAGCATACTTTCTGATACCCCGATGTACATGCAGGCTTCCGAAAAAGTAAAGACCTTTTTGGTCGCGTAAATGTTCTTTTCCAGCAATTCCACCCGTTCCAGAAAGCTCTCGACCGGCTCCAGTTTCCGGATAATCGCTTCAAGGGCCGTGAGCCGTTCGCTCAACCTTTCCATGAATGTCAATCTGTTACTATTCTGCATAAGACATTGATTAAAAATTAGACAATGGAAGCATGCTTTCCGTCATATAGCGCTAACTGTAGTCAAAGGTAGGACAAGTGAATTGCTTGACGGAAATTTATACCGTGATAGTTGCCACGTATCACGGCAACTATCACGCTTTTACCTTTCACATGCTTTATTTTTTTGCACTTATTGGCACCACCTCAGTTCATCGACGGTCCGCTTGATTGCGTAGGCCGCCGACGTCATGCCGTTTCGCATGGCAGACAACGCGGATGAAAGACTCGTGGCTGAAACGAATCCTTTCCCGTCCTTGGTCCGCAGAAATTTTCCCTTGCTGAGAACTGTCTGCCATTGGGCCTGAATAAAGGAATGCTCAAGAAGGGCATCGAACAGGATAGCCACACGGCGCACGCTGTTCACCCGAAGGCTGAAACCTCTCTTGCAGGAGAAGAGAGATTCCATGTCGTCAATGGTTACGGAAGAGCAGAACAGATGATAAGTGTTGGCGCAAGAAACGATACCGGCCAGTTGTTCGCGTGAAAGGCTGCAGTCAAAAGAAAGAAATGAAAACTTTGCCGGATTACAATCGGAGGATGCCAGTTCCGATGTGTCATACTTCCGCTTCAGTTCCATGCACTCCTCGAAAGAAAGGCTCGGGGCGGAAAAAAGCGGTTGGATAAGGTGGGGACAGTCAGTCAGCAGTCCCTTGACGATGTGGATGTTCATTTCGTGGCAGTTCCGGCAGACAGCATTGTTGCAGTCAATATACCGGTGACTGTTCACGAAATCCTCCACATAACGGCAATACTGTTTGCCGTAGATTTTGACCTCCTGGAGATAAACTGTTTTTGCTTCGGTAAGCAGGGCGAAAAGTTCTTCCGCCACGTCCTGTGCCGCTTCAATGTGATGCGGGTGTTTGCTCCCCTCAAAAAGAGAGAAGGCTGATGTCAGCTCTTGTCATGTCGATTTACATTTTATTGGTTTATAATAATATATCATCATAAAGGTATCGTTTTTCGATTGTATCTGCATCGATGACGCCCTTAAAATATCTACTTGTAAATTTGACATGATATGGTATATCATTGGTCACTCAAACAATCCGTTGACCAGGTTGACCGCATCATCCTTTTTCTGGTTGATGATTTTGGCGTACACCTGTGTCATTTTCACGTCAGCATGGCCGAGCAGCTTGGATGTCGTATATAAGTCTGCTCCGAGTGTCAGCATCATCGTCGCGAACGTGTGCCGCGCCGTATGGAATGTAAAACGCTTGTTTATTCCCGCCGCTTTTGCCCATGGTTTGATAAGAATATTGACCATTGCTGGGGACGGCAGGTCAAACACATTGTCATCAGGAGCTTTGTCCCCACGTGCAGGCATCCACTTCAACGCTTCCGGGGAAAGCGGGAGATAAATCGGTTCCTTGGTTTTCTGCATGGAAACCGACAGACGGTATTGTCCACGGTCAACGAATACATCTTTCCATTGCAGCTTGATTATATCACTGATTCGCAGACCGCAGAAACAAGAGAACAGATAGGCACCTTTCACGGATTCATTTTTCATCGGGGTTGCGATCAATGCACGCACCTCTTCAATGGTCATGTATGACCGTTTGCTTTCAGGCAGACGGATCTTTTCCGACTTGCTGATTTTCGTGAAAGGATTGGACTTGATGATCTCGGCCCTGACAGCCGCATTCAAGGCTCCGTTCAATACCCGGTAATAAGTATGCAGTGTGTAATTCGACACTCGTTTGCCTCTGGAACGGTATTCGGACTGAAGGTAGTCAAGATAATTCTGGCAGAATGTCTTGTCTATTTGATCCATCAACATACGTTCTCCCGCGTAATCCTTTAAGATGCGTATAGTGATGTCAATTTGATAACCGTCCTTTTTGCCACGCTTGGCCTGGTTCTCCTTGTAGGTATTCATCCAGTCAAGCAGGTAAACTCTCTCTTTGGTTTCTATACCGGCCTCGCCGTTGGTCAGCTCGATAATACGTTTGGACTTGATGGCATTGGCGGCATTCATAGTCGCCTGATTCTGCCGACGGGCATTGTTATCCGTTTCCGGAATGAGATACAACTTAAGATATTCGTATGTTCGTTTTCCGAAACGGTATATATCAAGATACAGACTTTGGCTTCCATCTGCCAGCTTCTTTGTCCGAAGGCGGACAGGCTCTTTTACTTTTGTAGGCTTCTTTACTCGTGGCATATCGATCCCTTCATAATTTTGTTTCTGTTGCAAAGATATGAATAAAGGTCGATATTGAGAAACAAACGAGAAACAAAATTGTACCGAAAAAGAACCAATCAACTGAAAAGAAAGAAAACAACTGAAAACATCAAGTACACTATAATCAATTGTAAATAAGCGGTTTTATTTGCACTTGTTTAGCTCTTGTTTTCATTTTAGGGCTTTACTTTATAAATCTGTAAAGTATATAAAACATTTAGACGGAACAAACTTGTATGAGATGCGTGTATCTGTTGGTTCAAATGAATATCGGACGGTGCTATTTGCGATTGATAACAGTAATGTCATATTATCAACAAAGATAATCCTGCTTAACGGCTTCCTGAAAAAATCCACAAAAGATTATGATAAACAGATAGCCAAAGCTGTGCGGATCTTAAAAGATTTAGCGTTATGATACAATTAGATGAAAAAAAGTTAGCAAAGCTCAAGACAACCAATCAGTTGCTTGATGAAAAATACGGGAAACATGGTACAGCTTCTCGTGAATCTTTCAATGAAAGGACAATGGCGTGGTATTATGGTGATATACTTCGGGAACGTCGCAAAGAACTTAAATTAACCCAAAAACAGTTGGCGCAGAAAATCGGCAAAGAACAGAGCTATATTGCCCGCGTTGAAAAAGGAGAAGCTGATATACAATTGTCAAGCTTCTTTCGTATTGCTCGTGCTTTGGGTATTGAGTTTACTCCAACATTCATTTTATAGAATTATCATTGAGATATTTGAAAAAGCAAGAGAGCTTGAATCTAAAATAAAACAGCCGGAACCGCTCAAACTAAGCAATCCCGGCTGCGCCTAAAACAAAATAACCGCTGTTATCTGTCGTTTATCAATTTCGTATTGCGCTCACATACTGTCATGCAGAACTTGTGAAGCGTCTCTTCTCCTGCGTACCGCCAACGGCACTCCGAGTTCCTCACGCTCCACTACTTCGATATATCCGGCCTGTTCCAGTTCAAACAAGGCGGGATATACCCGCAGTTTGTCCGCACCGGCATTCTGAATAATATCTTCCACTCCAATAACCGAACCGGGAAAAGAGTAGATATAATCAATAATTCTCCGGGTGTCAATAGCTTTGTAATTCATATTCCTTTATTTTTTACTTTTCAACAATGCACGCCAAGCATAATGAATAAAATAATAGCAAGCCTTTAAAAAGCCTATTTTTTCAACATTCCTGTAAATATTCCATTGCCAAGAAATAACAGCTAATTTGTTGGCAGACACAGACTGCTTTCTCACTCTATACAACGCATGAACCACATTCGTATTCCTCGCGACAAACCCTTTCTTCAAAATAGACAACCACAATACATAATCTTCATGGTGTATCTTAGAGCAATAAACCTTACCTACTTTCTCCGTATCATAGATTCCGGTCAGATTGCCTATCACATTTCCTTTCAACAGCTCCATATAGGAAACCTGTGGCGGAACTGTCACAATTCGTTGTCCCCGTTCTCCGTCTTCATTGATTTTCTCATAATTGGAATACACAATGGCTGTGTCCGCATCTTCAAACAACTTTAATTGTTCTTCCAATTTATTCGGTAGCCATACATCGTCACTATCCAAGAAAGCAATATAGCGGCCTTGCGCACTCATAATTCCAATATTGCGAGGTTCGCATGGAGAACCGGAAGGTAAATCTGTCTTCAAATATTTGATCCGAGCATCCCTCTTACTGTATTGCTTAATAATACTGGCAGAATCATCAGTAGAACAATCATCTACAATCAGCATTTCCCAATCTGTATAGGTTTGAAACAGCACAGAGTCAATCGTTTGAGAAATAAATGCAGAAGAATTGAAAGAAGGAGTAATAATAGAAACCATTATTTAAATCTCAAAAACAGACTTATCAGGGAGTATTTTTTCTAAAATATCAATTAGTAAGTGACGGGTCGGTTCAAACTCATCCGTTCTTAGATAAGTACTGTCATTTGCACAAAAGAAACGGGCATTTTCTATTTTCGCCTTATTTTTACTTAAACAATCATAACTGTTGATATTCAGGCAAAATACATCGCGAGGGGTATAGGGTACAAAGTTACCACTTGCCAACTGTACATCCCTGTAAATGTACTGGCAAATATCCTTCCTACTCCTAAACCTGCGGGTAGATACATCGGACAATACATCGCCATATAGCTCATGAGCCAGCAATAACGAACTCTTCAAATAGGGTTGCGGATGGTGATATAGCCCCAGCCAGACATACCGCCGCCAAAGCACATTACACAGAAAATTACAACAAACGTCTGTTATCGCATAGTTATCCGAATAGAACAAAGCGGGATTCTTGCGCAACAAATCTCTTTTGGAGAAACGGACATTGAGCAGATTCAGTTCGTTCTGCACAATGTCTACATAAATCTCATTGGAGCGCAGTTTTCTGTATAGGAATCCTTTTCGCGGAATACCTTGTGCGATAAAGTCCATCGGCAACCCGTTCCGAAAAAAACGTTCCAGTGGAGCCGGCTTTAGTACCAACATGTCATCGTTGAAATAAACAAAACGGTCGGCCAACTCCGGTATCAAGTGTAGATTAGCCTCAATGGCATTGGAGTTGAACACCGGCAAATGCGCCTTATCGGCAAAGAAATCAGTATGCCGCACCACGCGTAACCTACTGCACACCTTGTTCAGCCAAAAGGGAGTATGTCCCCAGGTCACAAAATGTACCTTATCTATCCATGGCATAAAGGCGTCTATCCCCCTCAGCACATACTTCACCGTACCCCAGTCTCTAAAATATCTATCTGCCGCAGATTGCATAGCATAACGGTTTCTCTCTCTTATCCAAGCATCATCGTTACCGTCTACCCACGTAATTACGGCATCTATTTTTCGATTCATCTCCATACGTTTTCTTTTTTCTCTCCGTTACCGTTTTTCAAATGTTCCCGCTATTTGATAATACAGGGCATGCAAAAAACTATTGTCTTTTTTATAATGTGGATGCTTCACAACGGAATAGTAGAACGCATATGCCCAAGCCCCGATCAGTCCAAGCAACCTGCGGTTCACCCATCCTCGGTTCCTAAAAAACTGATCGGTATGTCCCTTAAACCATTGCGAATTCGATTGCCCTACCGTAGCAATCAGTACCGGTACATACCACAGTTTGAGCCCGCTGCGTAAGCAGTCCATAAGGAATTTGTTTTCTTCTCCACCGCCATTGCCCGTACCAGACCCCATCTTCACATCGAAACGGATATTCTTTTCCAAAACCTTTTCGCGGCGAAAAGCGATCTGAAAACTACAACTCTTCAGTGCACCGATGTAACCAAGTTTTTTGCAGTGATTGGGAAACTTACGTTGGGGATGATGCAGAGCAAAAGTGATGACATCCGCCTTCGGCATCTGTTCAAAAACCTTGATAATAGCATCCTTATATCCCTCCTCAAAGATTTCATCATCATCACAAATCAGGCAAATGTCACCACAAGCATTCTCCAATGCCATATTGCGGCTTTTGGAGAGCCCCCGTTCTGTTGATGAGATCATACGAATGTGGTGCACCCCGTCCGTAACTTCGTCTATACCGTTCTTATTGCACTGGTTAATTATCAGCAAATCAGACTGTACACGAGCACGCACTGCAATGCCCATGTCCTCTTGATACATACAAGAGAGTAAAACTTCCAAATTCATAAATGATACAAGATATAAAGACAACGAATACTTCAAGAAAAATAAACGGATTCATACTGATATTCAGCACTTGCAAATACTGTAACCTTCAGGATATAAAAAACAGACAATAAAAATACGATGGCAACAAATACAAAGCTGCGATTATTTCTAACGAGATAACGGAGATAATAATAAAACGGAAATACGGATAAAAGCAGAAAATAGTCGAATATCCGGTACACGACACTCATATTCAACACCATCAATCTCAAACAAAAAGAAATAAAACCCCATTTAAAAAGTACTGTTTCCAGCTCCGTCAACTCCATCTTTTTGAAACGAAAAAGAGCAAACAGGTAAAACGGAATAAAAATCAATTTTGTAATTTTTAAAAGAATACTTTTATCCCCACTCTCCTGCCCCATTATGTAGTTTGTATAGATATCAGATAAATAAGGAATTATAAGCTCAAGCATCTCCACACGAAGCACAAAACTGCAACAAAGAGATATACACAACAGTACAAACAGAGACTTCGGCATAAGCCTACTTACCAACCTTGTCATGCCAAGCGCTACCAGCAGAAAAAAAGCAGACCGATGAATCAGTGCCGACAATATAATAAAAAAGAACGCTTTCCACTTTTTCCTCTCAACAATCAGAATGAGAGCATAAGTTCCCATATATATCGCCGTTGCTTGCCTCAAAGCGTTCAACTGATTGTTGAACAAACCGGTGATCGTGATATAAAGCAGTATGAACAGAAATATATATTTAAGGTCTATCCGCTTTAATATAAGATAGAAAAAATAAAAATTAATTCCATAGAACACGTAGAACAGAGACTGTCCATAGAGTCCTAACGAGTTACATAAAGAGATGATCCAAGCAAACAAATACTCACCGCTATCCCGAAACTTATAAAAATCTTCTCCGTTAAAAAAGCCATAATACGACCAATAATCAGTGCCTACATCATACTGTCCGCCACAAATGGAAAGCCATATCAAAAATATCGGCAACAGAACTCCCAAAAATGCACCAGCTGAGACTTTTACTCGTGAATAATTCTTACTGATGAGATATGCAAGAAGAAGGGAGTATACATAATTCAGGAAAAACACCATATCTACAAACCAGCTACCTGACAAGCCTCAACTTCTTGAATATTACGGCTACTTTATGCGCCATATTCCTGCCTATAATTCCCGATACGCACCGAAAAAGTTTATGTTTCATTCCATGCCACGATGCCGCAAAGTGATGAATAGTATAGGTATGTTTCGTTACTTCTATTTTTCCATTGAGATAAGATTTGGCGGTAAGGTAATCCGAAGGGAATAAATACATCATGCTGGAATCAAAAGGAATACCAACAGAATTTCTTTCTCTCAAAACATAATTATCAGTCAGTATTTCGAACAAAACAGAAGGTAAAGGACGCATGTCAAACGTCCCATCTTCTTTCAAAAAAGATCGTCTTTCATAATAAGACAAAATTTTTTTCAAAAAAAGGCTGTATCTTTCTGCTCCAAATACACCAGCCTCCACCCCTTTCTCCGATTCCAAGCCCAAAATATAGGGCGATGCTAACAAATCATCAAAAGGTCTTACTACTTCTACATCCATATCCATATAAATTCCGCCGTAATTATAAACCGCATATAAGCGGATATAATCAGCAGCAAAAGCATACTTCCGCGCTTCAAAAGCTTCCTTTACCCATTGAGAGGTCTTGATATCAAAACGCTCCAAGTCCCACAATACAAACTCATAGTCCGGAAGGAATTTCTTCCAGCTATCCATACAACGCTGTAACTTTTCGGGAATAGGATCACCGCTCAACCAACAATAATGAATAACTTTAGGTATCATACTATTATATTTTTATTTACGTTGTTTCTTCTGTAAGCCACTCTCATAATTCCTAACAGTTTACCAGCCCCATCCAGAACTCCCTGAATTCTTCTTCCGTCATTGCGCGGCGCAGGCATGCCAAAAGTCGCAGCAGGCTGTCGTGCCTCGACCCTCTTCCCTTTTTATTTTTTGGTAGGTGTAGGGACTTATCCCTGCTTCTATGCATAAGTCAATTTGGTGAATACCCAAACGGTTACGCACTGCTTCAATCTTTTTTCCCCAGTTAAGAGGGGTAATGACATCATTTGTCAGTTGTTTCATGTTAACGTTATTAAATTATAATAAATTATTGTATCAGGATTACACCTATACGTGTAATCCACTACGGATTATTCTCTCTAACTTCGTCGGAAATTTCAAAACCAAAAGAAATAATGAACGAATGTAAAATGTCACTGTTCCAAAACCCCATCGCACCCCAGCGAGACCCGCAGGGACGAATCCTAAAAGCTGCCACACTGACTCCCGCCATGGAGGTGACCCCTGCCGATGTGTACCAACTCATCACCTGCAACGAACCGTTGCACCTTGCCACCTTACAGGTGCGGAACGCCGCCGACATACGCGCAGCCAAAGCCTCCCTGTTGCCCTACGTCACTCCCTGCGGCGTATTCACCCGCCGCAACTGCCGCTCGTTGCTGAAAACCTCCGGACTGGTAGTGGTGGACATCGACCATTTGGACTCCCTCCAAGAGGCCGAGCAGATGCGCCGGACACTCTTCGATGATCCGTTCCTATGTCCCGTACTCTGCTTTGTAAGTCCCGGCGGACGGGGAGTGAAAGCCTTTGTGCCCTATCGGCAGGAACATGCCGCCGATGCCGCACAAAATGCCGCAGAAAGCATGTATTGGGCAATGAACTACGTAGAGATGGCCTACGGAGGCGATACGCAAGACAAGCCCACAGGCAAAGGCGTGGACACTTCGGGCAAGGACATCGTGCGTGCCTGTTTCCTGTGCCATGATCCCGAAGCCTTGTTCAGAGAACAGAAAAATCCTCTTCCATGCCCCATAAATCACAACTTATAAATCACAACATGTTTGAATCATTAGAAAAACTTACGGCTGCCGTCGAAGCAGCCTGCGCAGACATTGCGCCCTCCTATGCCGAATACGTACAACTCGCCATGGCGATAGCCACCGACTGCGGCGAAGGCGGCCGGGCCGACTTCCACCGCATCTGCAGCTTCTCACCCAAGTACCAGTCGTCGCATGCCGACCGTCTCTACACCAACGCCCTGAAAAACGGACATGGCAACGTACACCTGGGCACAGCATTTCACCTGGCCCAAACAGCAGGTGTGGACATCCGCGAAGAAAAGCGGGCAAAAGACACAAAAAATGCACTCGATGCAGAGAATGCAGTACCGCCGTTTTCTCACACACACGCACACGTATCTTATAATGCGAACGGAAACGGACAACCGGACACAACCGACACTGCGGATTGCCGGGAAGAGAAACTTTCAGGAAGCGAACCGCTGCTCCCTCTTCCACTGCTGCCCGAAGCCGAATGGCCGGAGCCCCTGCAACACATCCGCAGCTACGGCGCCACAGGAGCACAGCGCGACGTGCTCCTGCTCGGAGCGCTCACCGTCTTAGGAGCCTGCATGGAGCGCAATGCTCGCTGCCTTTACGGCGGAAAGATGCAGTCGCCCTGTCTCCAGACATTCGTCGTGGCCCCTTCCGCAGCCGGCAAGGGCATACTGGGCTTTGTGCGTCTGCTGATAGAGCCCATACACGACGAGATACGCCGGCAAGTGGAACAACAAATGAGCGCCTACAAAAAAGCGAAAAGCAGCTACAATGCCATGGGCAAGGAGCGCAGCAAGGTGGAAGAACCGGAGATGCCGCCCAACAGGATGTTCATCATATCGGGCAACAACACAGGTACAGGCATCCTGCAGAATATCATGGATTCCAACGGAACGGGAATCATCTTTGAAACGGAAGCGGACACCATATCCACCGCCATCGGCACCGACTACGGCCATTGGAGCCACACGCTGCGCAGGGCTTTCGACCATGACTTCCTCTCGTACAACCGACGTACGGACCAAGAATACCGCGAAGTCAAGAAGTCCTATCTTTCCATCCTCATTTCCGGTACTCCGGCGCAGGTGAAGCCGCTCATACCCTCGGCAGAGAACGGCCTGTTCTCCCGCCAGATCTTCTACTACATGCCCGCCATACACGAGTGGCAGGACCAGTTTGGCACGCACAACACCGACATGGAAAAACTGTTTACCGCTATGGGCGAAGAATGGAAACGTCAACTGGATGCGCTGAAACAAGGAGGGCTCTACACCCTGAAGTTCACCGAAGAGCAACAAAATGAGTTCAACAAACTCTTCTCCGCCCTTTTCCTGCATGCCCATACAAACCAAAACGATGAAATGAGCAGTTCCGTAGCACGCATGGCAGTAAACATCTGCCGCATAGCCACCATTGTAGGGCTATTGCGGGGAGACCTCACCCCCGATGCCGAACTGTCCGCCGACAACCTGAAAGACGGCATCGTTACCCGTTGGGACATCCACCTCTCTCCTGCCGACTTCAAAGCCGTAATCGGACTTGTGGAACCTCTCTACATCCATGCCGCACACATCCTTTCCTTCCTGCCTCCAACGGAAATAAACCGCCGTACCAACGCCGACCGCGACAGTTTCTTCAACGGCATGCCGCCCACCTTCAGTCGTGCGGAACTGTTGGAACATGCTACGGAGACGGGCATCAACGCCAACACCGCACAAAGCTGGCTGCATCGCCTGCTGAAACATGGTGCAGTGCAAGAAATGGCAAGCAAAGGCCATTATCGCAAAACCTGATGCTACGCAGCGCGGACAGGCTATTATTATATAACGCGTACGTGCGTGTGTGAGAAAACGTCTGCACTGCATTTTCTGCATCGGGTGCATTTTTTCGCATCACAGGCATGTTTCCGCAAAGTTCCATTCTACAATTCTAAAGTTCTATTCCACAATCCGGAAGTAGAACTTTAGAACTCCCGATCCTCCATTCAATATGGTTCTCCCAGTGCATTGTAGATGAGTTGCACCTGTGCAGGAGTATATGTCCGCACCTTGTCCGAAGGAACCAGCGCATGAAGCTCGCTCCGCAATGTGGGATGAAAATCTATCCATTGGTTCAGCTTGCGGAAAGCGGCTTGCGGACAAAGTCCCGGACAATAGAGTTGGGCGAGTTCCGTTCGTCCGTAAGTGCGTATTTTGAAAGGTTCCATTTCTCTTTGTTTTTGAAGTTCTTAGTGTCACAAAGATAGGCAAAAATATTCACATTTCAGCCACTATATGCGTATATAACGGATAGAAACGAACCGTAACGAACCATTACGGACAACCCGGCTTGCACCCCGTTGTATCTTCGCATCGTGATCACAAGAGAATTGAAAACCAAGAACTGAAATTAAAAAACCGAAAGAACATGATTCGTTACAAAAAGTATCAATTTACCGGCGAAAACCACCCGTTGAAAGGTTTGTGGTATGCCCGTCCCGTCATTGAAGAAACCTTCGACACCGAAATGCTTGCCAAACACATGGCAAACCACAACACTCCCTACTCGGCAGGATTAATCAAAGGGGTGCTCACCGACATGATTGCCTGTACCAAAGAACTTATTCTGGACGGCAAAAACGTGAAACTGGACGACCTCGCCATCTTCTCCGTAGGCATCGTCAGCAAGAAAGGCGCCGCCTCGGCTGCCGAATTCACCCTCGCCAACAACGTGAAAGGGCTGAAACTCCGCGCACGTGCCACCGGCGAATTGAGCAACGCCCAAATCAATCTGGAAGGCCAACTGAAAGAGGCCTTCAAATACAACGCGGACAACGGTTCCGGAAACGGCGGAAGCACCCCCGGCGGGAACGGTGAAGAAGAAGAAAATCCGCTGGGATAGGCCTTCCGTCCTTCGGACAAACGTAGCATACAATAGTTTATAACTTATAAATCAAATCATTATGGCAACAAAATCAAAATCAGTATGGGGCATCGTCCTCAAATCTATCATAGCAGTGGCTACCGCGCTGGCCGGAGTATTCGGTCTTACTTCCTGCATGGGCCGATGAGAATCATCACGCTTATCATCATTCATTGTTCGGCCACGCCTCAGGGCGTGAGCCTGAGCTTTGAAGATTGCCGCCACGACCACATCTTCCACCGCAACTTCCGCGACATCGGCTATCACTTCTACCTGACACGCGACGGAGAAATTCATCGCGGACGTCCGTTGGACAAAATCGGTGCGCATTGCCAAGGTCACAACAGACATTCGATAGGTATCTGCTACGAAGGCGGACTGGACAGCAACCATAAACCCTCCGACACCCGCACACTACCGCAGAAAGCCTCGTTGGTAGCTCTGCTGCGCGAGCTGAAACAAATGTTTCCGAATGTGTTGGTGGTGGGACATCACGACTTGAATCCGATGAAAGAATGTCCTTGCTTCGATGCGGTGACGGAATATAGGGGGCTTTAAAAAAGCTCCCAACAGCTACAAACTTTCATTTTTTCTATTCAATAATCCATTTCTCTATATTTCGCGTCTTATTGCTGAAATTAATTCCTATCTTGAACAGTTTCCGCGAGTCTGTTTCAAAAGGACGGGCATAATGTTTCTTCTCTATCTGCTCCATTGCCTCCTCCGCAGTACCCTGAAGTTTGAACTCCATAACATAAACATAGTCCGGAGCTTTTACCACAAGATCAATACGTCCCTCCGACGTATGATATTCAGCTTGAGTATAGAAGCCTACCAACTTAAAGATAATGAACAATACATTCTGATAATGCAACTCCAAATCGCTCACCAGTTCATAAGGAGTGTCAGCAAAGAAACCTTGAAGTCTTTTAAGGAAAGCTTCAGGCTGTCCCCTACGTATTTCTTGAACAAACTTCTGTATCTCAAACGGAGCTTCAATTTTAGAAAAGCGGGTATAGAATGGAATCAGAAACTTAGCAAAACCTTCCTCTACTTCACGATTAGGAAAGCCCAATCGATAGAGTCCAAACTCTTTGTCATAGCTTTTTATAGTAAGGTATCCGCTTTGGAAGATGACCGGTATGGGATCTTCGTCACCATAAATACTGTTCAACACATCGGAATCTGTCTCCACCTGTGTCATCCGTTCTAAGTTGTAATGATTGCGTTTAAGCAACTCCACAAGATAAGTAGGCGTACCGGTTTCGAACCAATAGTTGCCGAACTCTTTCTTCTCGAACGTATTGAGCAGGCTGAAAGGATTGTAAAGACCTTCACAGTTGTAGGTGAAATGATAACCGTCATAGCAGGTTCTCAACTCATTACATGTTTCCTCATACGTCATACCTTGCATACCGGCTAATGCCTGCAGATCTTCTTCAAAATTATCGTGTATCTCTTTCTCCGTTATTCCGCACAAATTAAGAAAACGCCTATCCATACTGATGTCGTTCAGGTTGTTCAAATCGCTGAATACACTGACTTTGCCAAACTTAGTAACCCCTGTAAGCAAAGCAAACTTGATGCAGCCGTCCATAGTCTTCAATACACCATAGAACGGTTTCAAAGTACTGCGATAGGCATTTTGCAACTCATAGTTGCCAATAGCTTGCAGCAGAGGCTTATCATATTCGTCGATAAGGATAGCTACGCGTTCGCCCGTCTGCTCATAGGCGCGCCTCAGGATGCCGGCAAAACGCAGAGCAAGAGTCACTTCACCTACTCCTGTGCCGTATATAAGTTCCCATCTCGAAACGGCCTCGTTCAGTATTTTGTCCAAGCTGTCCGGCGCATCATATTTCCCGATATTCAAATCCAGATGGAATACAGGACGCTCCACCCAATCTTGCTCCAGCCTTTCCAGTGCCAGTCCTACAAAAAGTTCCCGTTTACCTTGAAAATAGGCTTCGAGCGTAGAAATAAGCAAACTCTTACCAAAACGACGCGGACGACTCAGAAAGTAATAACTCCCACTATCGACCAACTGATATATCAATTCGGTTTTATCGACATATAAAAAATCTCCTTTCCGAATCTTTTCAAAGTTCTGTACCCCGATGGGAAATTTCCTGTTATTCATATACCTTTCTCCTTATCAAAATGGTGTTGACAAAGGTAGTTTTTTTTTGTGAGAAAGCAAATTTCTCCCGCCTGTACACTCTGCAACACAATCATAAATCTTCCTCGCTTGCATCGCATTGTCATATTGCGCCTTGAATGTGTCTGAAATAACTTTTAGCTGTTCCTTTGTCGGATAATTCTTCAACACTTCCATTATTTTATTCTTCAATGCAATGTGATCTAAAGCCGGCTCATAATAATTCACCAAGCCCATAGTAACTTCGGGCAATGCCGTTTCCCTTGTACAAATGACAGGAGTACCGCACATGGCTGCTTCTACCGGAGTATAACCAAATCCCTCGTAAAGAGAAGGGGATATGAACACATCAGCAGACCGATACAAACGGGCTATTTCTTCATCGGACACATAATGAGACAGATGCACAATCCTGTCCTGTATACCGGATTCTACAATTATAGGAAGTATTTCCTTTTCCCAATAATCCGTACTCTTTCCTACCACCACCAGTTTATGAGAGATTGTATCCTTCAGTTCTATAAAGGCTTTAACCAAGGTTCCTACATTTTTATATTCGTGCAAGGTGCTGATATACAATAAATATTTAGAGTCCGATTGTAAGGAGCGACTAAGACCTGATGAAGGTAATACCACGCCGTTATGTATCACTGCAATTTTATCTGCAGAAACAAAAGGATATGTTTTCAAGATGTCTTGCTTTACAAAATCGGATATGGCAATTATCCTATCCGAATGTTTTAGGATAAACGGGGTAAGTAAACGAAAAAATAGTTTCTTTTTCCCTTTCCATACCTTTAATGGTTGAAGATCGTGAATTACTTGTACCCTGCAAATTTTTACTCTCAGAAAAAGCAACATATTTGTTCCCGGAGAAAACACAATGTCACATCCTGACCGATTTACAGTTCTTCTCCACATCAAACTATTTAAAACCGGTTTCAACCTAAACATTGTCTGTAACTTATTACAACAGGAGTATCGTTGTAAAAGAATATATTCGAATTCGGCATATTCGGCCTTAACCGATGGTTCCATTTCTTCTCTAATCAGCAATATTATATCAGCATCTAAAGATTTACAATCTCTCCAGGCTGACAATACACGAAACGCATATGTCCAATAACTATATCCCTTTGTGCAACCTGTTAAATCCACCAATATTTTCATAAGCATCAAAAGTCAATCGTATATTCATGATGATTCCAATGATTCATACAAATTATTCTGAAAAAAAATGAAATTTGTTGAGCTTGCTTTTTTTTCAGTGTCTTCCAAAATGCTCTCATAAGATTATAAATAAAAAGAATTCTTAGTGATGCAAAGAAATGTGCTACCAGCCAATAGAAGCTACTCTTTCTGCTAACTGTTAGATATTTAAGCTTAATAAAAGGAGGTATATCCGAATAAAGTGAAATGATTTTTCTCTGTAATTTTCCTTCACTTCTAAAAAGTAGAATTACAAAATGCGAAATCCTCCACATCAACAAATCTTCATAAACTTCCTTATGCATTCCTTTTTCCTCAAAAAAATTCATGATTGCTTTTTCGCCTTGAATTATATTCTCCAAAGATTTACGCCCCATGGATTTAACATACGAGGACATGTTATATTGTACATAATGAACAAAAGCCTTTGGAATATAGGCAACATTTTCTGCATAGCAATACATTTTACAACTTAAATTAAAATCCTCTGCAAAATCAATGCCTTCATCCAATTTGATGTGGTGGTCCACTAATAATAAACGTCTTATTAATTGGCACCATAAATAGCCTTGGCGCTTATTCTGTAAAAAATCTTTTATTCTACTGATTTTTGTAGCAGATACAATATTCGTACAATACAATTCCCTATCCGCCCCAGATCTCCAATAATCCGCCACCACAATGTCCGCATCTTCTTCAACAGCCTTCGCATACATCTTCTCCAGCATATCCGGCTCGCAATAGTCATCACTGTCAATCTGAATGATATAGTCGCCGGAAGCTGCATCGAGCCCGGTATTGCGAACAGCAGCCACTCCCCGATTATGTTCATGATAAAGCAGCTTAAATTGTATTTGCCCTTTATAATCGGATACCATTTTCTCCACAATCTTCATACTGTTATCAGGCGTACAATCATTGACAACAATACATTCCACACTCTCTGTATAGGTCTGACTCATGATAGAAAGAATACAACGTTCCACATATTTCTCAACGTTGTAAACCGGAATAATAACAGATATATTCATCTCACTTTTTTGTTAATAACAGTTTGAACCTTATCACATAAGAACGGGAGGCCTTGTCCAAACAAAGGAAAAGAGCCAAACTGAATAGGGTGTACAACACAGAAGTTTAAAAGCATATAAGCACCACTGACCATATGAATGAAAAGAGTTTGAAAATAAGCAATCACCCAACCATGAAATAGAGATGCACGAAACTGCTATTAAAGCTAAATACTTAAAAAGCCGAATAACATACTCACCTATATTTTCCTTAAATCCGCATTTGTACAGAAAAAGCGGTTTCCAAATACAAACAATAACCAGCAGACTGATAAGAACACCGGACAAAATGCCCGTCAACCCATAATAATACCCCAAAAGAATGGAAAGTCCCAAATTCAGAACAGCTTCCGTCACCGGTGCCCAAACATCCTGAAACAGTCCATAAGCTGCCAAAAAGGTATCATTCGTCCGAGACAAGCCGATAAAGGTTATCGCTATCAAGACAATAAAAGCCGACTGTTCCAATAAAAAGTCATTACCTACCCAAAGAATTATAAAAGAATGTCCCAATTTATAAATGCCAAAACAGACAACAGAGGCCAGCCACAATCTGAGCGATGTCAGCTCCCAAAAGACTTTTTTAATTCGTTCTTTGTCTCCTTCGGCCACCAAGCTACCCACCCCTGCGTTTATACTCCTTAAAAGTGCATCCATGAGCAAAGTTACTCCCGTAATAATAAGCATATAGTTACCATAAACAGCGACCAATGTCAGAGAAGCATAAGTATATATTATCAGCGGACTGGTTTGAAAAAGAACAAAAGCAGCAATCTGATGAAAGAAAACCTGTTTGGTCTTAGAAATGATCTCCGGATATTTCTGCCTCAATGTTCCCCCCTGCATTATTATTGTCTTCAGCCATGGGTATTCCCGCTTCAACAATTTATCTAATGCTACAGCCGTAGTTACTGCCATTAACAATTCCAAAATCATCCAATAGACATAACCATTACTCAAGTAATAGATAGCAGCTATCTGCAAGAGCACTTTTATGACTTTGAAACCTTGTACATTCAGCGTTATCTTATATTCTTTCTGATCGGCCGTCAGCACTATCTGACGGTAATTGACAAAATAGCCAAGCAGCGCACTGACTAATAAAACAATAAACGAACCGTAAGTGTACCATAAAGGTACTTCTGCTTTTTCAAAAATCAAGGGAAAGAAACACATCAGGACACAAGCACCTGCAATAACCACATACGCCACCCGCCGATAAAGCCATCCTTGTAGGGAAACAATCTCATTTATAACTTGCGTATTCTTTTCATAAATAGGTTTGTAGAGTGTAAAGGCAATAGCACCGCCAATTCCCAACTCCGCCAGATTCAGAAAACCGATTAGGTTTTGCGCCGTAGTATTCAGTCCCAGTACTTCCGCTCCCAAATAGTCAAGAAAGACTTTGCGGGAGAAGAATTGAAGAACTAAATTAATGAAATAAAAGATAAGGGCTACCTTCGCATTTTTGATGCTCTTGGCAGTCCGGGAAGATTCAGGCACGTAATTGTTATTTAAGAATATATATATTGAAATATGAGGAAATCATGAACGTTCACTATGGCAACATTAGGTTCAATCATACATAATGAATTGAGACATTCAGATGTTTCTATGCAAAAATAGGCATTTTTATTTCCCTTATTTTTCTTAGAATTTCTTCCCGAACACTATATTCATAAACGTCATAAAAAGTATCTTGATGTCAAAGCCCCAAGAACGGTGTTCCAGATAGAACAAATCGTAACGCAGACGGCGGAGCATTTTCTCCAAAGTATCGGTATAGCCGTTGTAAAGAGTGGCATATGATGTGACGCCCGGACGGATCTGGAACAAATAACGATAGCGAGGATCCTCCTTCATTATTTGGTCGATAAAGAACTGACGCTCGGGACGGGGACCGATAAAGGCCATATCACCACAGAACACGTTCCAAAGCTGGGGAAGCTCATCCAAGTGGTGGTCGCGAAGGAAACGGCCTACTTTAGTCATACGGGAGTCTCCCTCACCGGCATACAGGGCCGGGCCATGCTTCTCAGCATCCAGCTTCATACTGCGAAACTTATAGATGTTGAAAGGACGACCGAAACGCCCGATACGCTCCTGCTTGAAGATAGCGGGACCACCGTCTTCACGCTTCACCGCTATATAACAGAATAAAAATAAAGGAGAAAAAACAATGAGCGCGCCAAGGGCCAGAATACAGTCGCCGATACGCTTTACGTTACGCTCAAAGGCATTCATTCCGTCGGGAATGAAATGATCATCCTTCTCAATTGGTTCCATAAAAATATAAAAGTCTTAGTTTAGTTCTATTTTCTTCCTATTCTATCACTTCGTAAGGATAAGGGTTCTCCTCAATGTTACGAAGCTCTTCAATGATCTCGGCCTGTCCGGAGGACAACGAGGTATTGTCCCAGCTTCCTATTATCTCGTGGGCTTCACGAAGCAGGGCCTCTTCATAGACCTCACCATAGCAATAAGTGAGCAAGCGCACTTTCAGCAAGGAGGCGGGAAGCTGTTCGAGCACCTCAAAAGCACGATCAAGCACAGACTGCTTATTACGCTCCTTATTACCGTAGTCATAAATCGTGGCATTATAACCTAAAAGGAGAGCAAGACAGAGATTGGCCTCTTCATCGGAGGTGCTACCCCGGAGCAAGAAAAGAGAATCGCACTGCAGAAGGACATCCTTATTCAAACGGCAAAAGGTGTCTGAATAGATAGGCTCACCGTCTACACCAAGATAAATCAGCTCGTGAGCCAAACGCTGGAGCTCAAGAGCACGAGAAGTCAAATTATTCATTGAGAAAGGGATTTTGATGGAATATTATTGTTTCTTGAAAACAATGTTTGAATTATTACTTGATTATCTTCAAATAAGATTTGGGAACCTTGACACTTGCGGTCAGGATGTCCTTGATACGGATAACGACATACGTCCTGTTGGCATTTGTCGCAACCTCGCCTTCAACGCCGGTGAGATCGCCCTTGACAACACGCACCCTGTCGCCTACAACAAGGGAGCCATTGTCGAAGCTGACACCGTCGGGATTCAGGTCCATCACGAACATGAAATCGGACATCTGTTTGTCCGGAACCACAAGCATGGAACGGGTGAAGAGGTCTTTCATATAGAAAAGACGCACGCCATAGACATTGGAAAGGTCGCAGGCCGTCTGCTTGGTGGTACGGATAAAGACCAGATTGCGGATGACAGGGACTTCACTGCGCTTGCGGCGGTACTTCAACTGGGAAACCACAATACGGGTGGGAAGGTAATAATCGACATCCAAATGCTCCTCAGACTTCAACCGGGAAAGGGATTTGCATATGGCAAACTCCTGCTTGTCACGAGTGCGGGCAGCAAACCAATATTTCTGTGTTTCAGACACTTAAAAGTAATATAAGTTAAAGGAATCCTTCGGGTTAGGGTGCGCTTCGCGGTTTGAACGGGACATTTCTGACCATTCAAACCGTACGATGTTAGTTTAGCGTCTATAAAGCATTGCAAACGAATGAGTTAAAAGCAAAAAGTGTTTTTTAAACGTTCGTTTAAAAAACACCTCTTTTACAGATTTCTCCAACACGTGAAATTGTTAAAATATAAACGCATTTATTTCAGAGCACTACGGAAGCAATGCATTAATAATCAAAGCAATGTATCTAAATAAAAATAAATCATCCATTTATTTACATCAAATATTTTGCCAATAATAAAAACACTCGTATCTTTGCGTTTATCAAACGAACGTTCAAAAAACACTTTCCACATAGCTACAAAGCATAAAATCAGCCTCTTCGTTGCTACAATAATATTCCCTTTCCAAGTATATTTCTTCTGTATCAAGCAGAACCTGAAACGATTTCAGCGAACTCGGAATATAAAAAGAGAACCCTATCGGAGGTATTTTTGCATACCTGACAGGGTTCTCTTTCTCAACAGTAATCAGTACTAATTATTTTTTCCGGGGCAACTGTTTTAGCAGGTGTTCCACTGCAACTTTCAATTGCGCATCATCTCCGCTTATCATCTCTTCCGGCGTATTGTATATCAAAATATCCGGTTGCAGAGTATGATTCTCCAGATAATTGCCTTGCATATCCATGCAACCCACCTGAGGAATTCCAAATACAATGCTGGGATCGATCTGACGTTCCCACCACACAGCCGTCATTGTTCCGGCAACAGGCGTACCTACCAACTTGCCAATGCCTAAAGTCTTGTAAACAAAAGGAGTGCCATGGGCATTGCTGTAATTATCCTCACACACCAACATGCAGGACGGTTTCAGCCATTTATTGAACGGATCACTTCCGATATACTGCCCGCGTGGAACAAAGCGTTCGTATTCTTTTCCGCTAAGCAGCGTCACTACATCATCATGCAGCCACCCGCCACCATTATGGCGTACATCCACCACTACCGCTTCCTTGTTGCGATTACGTCCCAGCAGTTCGGAGTAGATCTTACGGAAGCTCGGACTATCCATACCTTTTATATGAACATAACCGATACGCCCACCGGACAGTTTCTCTACTGTCCTACGGCAATTCTCCACCCATCTTTTATAGAGAAGTTCACTTTGCATCGCATAGGTAATTGGTTTGATAGTTTCCTCGAAACGTTTCTTCGTATTCGGATCATAGACCGAAAGAATTGTTTTACGATTTGACTTACCTTCAAGCAGCGGGAAATAGTCGGCACCGGCCTTGACAGCCACACCGTCTATCTTCTCGATGATGCAACCGGGCCTAACATCCGTTTTCTTCTTGGTAAGAGGGCTTTGGGCTATGATTTCCTTAATTTTCAATCCATCTCCGGTGTACGATTCATCATAGAACACACCCAAAGCGGCCGTAGGCAACGTTGCGCCGGAAGCATAATAACGCGCTCCCGTATGCGAAGCATTCAGTTCGCCCAACATTTCACTCAGCATCTCCGTAAAGTCGTAGTTGTTGTTGATGTAAGGCAAGAACCGTTTATAACTTGCTTTATAGCCGGTCCAGTCTGTTCCTTGCAGATCTTCTACATAAAACTTATCGTCCACTTGTTGCCACACATGATCGAAGATATATTCACGCTCTCCATAAGGACGATAATCAAAGAAAGCCTCAAACTCCACCGGAGTAACCTTGCTGCCCGCTACCTCTATTTTCTTCATGCCTTCGCTGCTGCAAAGGAAGATATTCTTTCCCTCTTTATCGGGCAGCAAAGCACCTGCACCTACGTCTTTCAAAAGGACTTTGGTTGAATTTTCCTTCAAATCATGCTTCCACAAGTCGTAGCCGTCCTCAAAAGTAGACAGGTAATAAAGCGCATCCCCTTTCGGAGTGAGCACAGCATCTGCCAGATGCGAGGAATTAACCGTCAGGCGTACAATACGATCGAACCGGTTCTCCAAATCGAAATTCAACGGTTCCACCTTCTTTTCTTTCTCCGCACCGTCTTCCTTATCGGTTTTCTTTTTAGTTTCTTTCTTCTTTTCGGCCTTCTCCTTTGCTTCTTTCTCCGCTTTTTCAGCCTCTTCCACTAAAGCCGTCTCTTCCTTGCTCATAAGGAAACGGTCGTAAGCCTCGGCATCGAAGAACATGATATAGGTGTCATCCTCAGATCCCCAACTGCCATGACTGCGATATCCGGCGCGGTCGCTTGTCCAAATCATCGCTTTTCCGCCCAATACCCATTTGGCATTGCCGTCCGTATAGCCGCTTTCGGTCAGATTCACCATTTCGCCCTTTCCGTCGGCATTCAGCAACACTACATCCTTGTTATTCCAACCACCGATACCTATAAAATCGGAAAGTATCCATTTACTGTCCGGACTCCACCGGAACCATTGGTCGCCATCGGAATAGGAGTACTGGTATTTGGCATCCATTACAGTACGCACAGCTTTCGTCTTCAGATTGATAACGCGGATGGCCGCACGATTTTCAAGGAATGCCACTTCTTTGCCATCAGGACTATATTGCGGCTGGAAAGAGGCTGCTTCCGAATTGGTCAGACGCTCCTCTTTCAGCTCCGTAGCGTACGTAAACAGTTTTTCATCCTTACGGACAATAGCCGAAGTGTAAAGCTGCCAAAGACCGCCACGCTCGGAAGCATATACCAAAGAACGCCCGTCAGGAGCAAAATCAACACCACGTTCCTGACAAGGAGTATTTGTGACCTGCTTAGTGGTTTTGTAATCTACTGAAGTAACATACACATCTCCGCGAAGCACAAAAGCCACTTCCTTGCCGTTGGGAGACAAAGCCATCTCCGTAGCTCCACTACTCTTAATCTGGCGAATCAAATCTTTGTCACTCTTGTCGGAAACAATGCTGATGTTCACTTTCCGAGGCTCTCCGCCCGGAACCAAAGTATAGATTTCACCGTCAAAGCCATAACAAAGCCTGCCGTCTGCGGCTATACTGAGAAAGCGAACCGGTTGCTTTGTGTGGTGAGTGACCTGTGTGGCAGAAGCCGCACCGGGAGTACGCCGATACACATTGAAAGTTCCGTTTTCCTCGCTCAAATAGTAGAAAGACTTACCGTCGGGGGCCCAAACCGGCTCGCGGTCTTCACCACCAAACGTTGTCAATTGCCGATAAGCCGGCTTTTCACCCGGAGCATACATCCATATATCGCGAGCAATAGGAGAAACCTGATGCTTACGCCAATAATCCTCATACCCCTTTTTATCCTGATAGAGCACTGTTCCTTCCTTATTGATAGAGATGCATTCCATTGGCATCGGTGAATAAAGGACAGGACGCCCACCCTCTACCGAAACTTTATACACCTGCCTGAATTGTCCATTGGAAGGAAAAAGGACCGTTTCGGCAGAAGGCATTATGTCTGCGGAGAACAGGATATGTCCGGCATCACTAAAGGCCACAGGCGTCTCACTTCCCGAATGGGTAGTCAATCGGCGCGGCTCGCCTCCTTCTTTGGAAACAATGTAAACATCCATGCTTCCCATACGGTCGGAAGCAAAAGCAATCCGCTTGCCGTCAGGACTCCACACCGGCTCCGTATCATGGGCGGGATTGGTGGTGAGCTGCATGGCACGCCCACCGTCAACCGGAACCGTATAGATATCGCCTTTATAAGTAAAAGCAATCGTAGTTCCGTCGGGAGAAATGGCACAATGACGCAACCAAAGCGGAGCATCCTGTGCAGAAGTAAAAGCCGCCAAACAGACTGCGGCCAAAGAGAATAATAGTTTTTTCATATACGGGTAATAAAAAAGGACGAACGACATAAAAATGATAAAAAAGCAAAAAGCCTCACGCCTTTTCCTTTCCGGTAAAAGTTCGTGAGGCTTTGCTTATGCTTTTAAGTTATCTCTCAATTAGAGAGCGCCTACTTCTTTCAGAGCAGCATTAGTTTTGTGAACAGCAGCAGCGCTGGCAGCAAACTTAGCTTTTTCGTCAGCGTTCAGTTCCAGTTCTACAATCTTTTCAACACCGTTCTTGCCGAGGATTACGGGAACACCGATACAGATGTCCGATTCACCGTACTCGCCTTCCAATGCTACCGAGCAAGGGATCATCTTCTTCTGGTCATGAATAATAGATTCAACCACATAAGCACCAGCCGCACCCGGAGCATACCATGCAGAAGTACCCAGCAACTTGGTCAGCGTAGCACCGCCCACCATAGTAGAAGCAACCACTTCGTCCAGCTTCTCTGCGCTCAACAAAGTGCTTACGGGAATGCCCTTGTAAGTGGCCAGACGAGCCAAAGGAATCATAGTGGTATCACCATGACCGCCGATAACCATGCCTTCTACTTCGTTGGCATTGCAGCCCAAAGCCTGAGACAAGAAATATTTGAAACGAGAGCTATCCAAAGCACCGCCCATACCGATGATGCGGTTCTTAGGAATACCCAAAGATTTCAGAGACAAATAAGTCATGGTATCCATCGGGTTAGAGATAACCACGAGAATAGCATTAGGAGAATATTTCAGAATGTTCTGTGCAACCGACTTAACGATGCCTGCATTCACACCAATCAACTCTTCACGAGTCATACCCGGCTTACGGGGAATACCTGAAGTGATTACGACAACATCAGAGTTAGCAGTCTTCTCATAATCGTTGGTACAACCTACAATCGTGGTGTCGAAGCCCAACAGTTGAGCAGTCTGCATCATATCCATTGCTTTACCCTCTGAAACGCCTTCTTTCACATCCAGCATTACCACTTCGTCAGCCACTTCATTAAAGGCTAACACATTAGCGCATGTAGCACCTACGTTACCTGCACCTACTACGGTTACTTTTGACATAATTTCTAAAGTTTTTTGTTTATATAGTGTTCTATAAAGTTGCCACAAAAGTACAACGACATTCCTAATTAAAGAAATATTTCCATAATAATTTTAGTTAAATGAAGAATTTGATAGGGAATAGTGATTAGTGATTAGTGATAAATGCTTATTTTTGCGGTGATTTACGATTATGGGCAGAGATGATCCGCCACTAATCATTCATCATCAAACATTAATCACTATAAAAAATGAACAATAAAAAAAATACACTCCAAATTGTTGTCGGAAGTCTTTTGGTACTATTATTAATAGGTGTTACCGTATTGCTGATTTCAGAGAAACGAACCAATAATGAATTGGTGCAGGAATTCAATCTGGAAAAAGAAGACCTGGAAAACCAATACACCGATTTCGCCAAACAATACGATGAGTTGAAACTGACTGTCTCCAACGACTCCCTCTCCGTCCTATTGGAACAGGAACAGCTAAAGACGCAACGGCTGCTGGAAGAACTCCGCACCGTAAAAAGCACCAATGCCACCGAAATACGCCGTCTGAAAAAAGAACTGGCAACCCTTCGTAAAGTAATGATAGGCTATATCAACCAGATAGACTCGCTGAGCCGTCTCACCAACCACCAAAAGGAAGTGATAGCCGACGTCACCCGTAAATACAATGTTGCTTCACAACAAATCAGCAACCTTTCCGAAGAGAAGAAAAACCTGAATAAAAAAGTGACGCTTGCAGCCCAGTTGGATGCAACGAACATCAATATTCAGGCCACCAACAAACGGGGCAAAAAAGCCAAAAAGGTGAAAGACGTCGTTAAACTGAAAATCAATTTCACAATCGTCAAAAATATCACTGCCGAAACCGGAGAACGCACCCTCTACGTCCGCATCACCAAGCCCGACAATGATGTGCTGAGCAAAAACGCATCCAACACGTTCCCCTATGAGAATCGTGAACTGGCATACTCCATCAAGAAATATATAGAGTACAACGGCGAAGAACAGAGCGTTACGGTGTATTGGGATGTCGAAGAGTTCCTGTATGCAGGAAGCTACCGCGTAGACATATTCTCGGACGGAACGCTTATCGGTTCCCAGTCATTCAATCTGGATTGATTCAGACCGAAGAACAAAAGACTGTTTTCAGTATCTTCCCCCATCTTAAATCAAAAAAGTTGCAATTTATTTTGCAATATCATCAAAACCCTATACATTTGCATCGTTGCCTATGCAATTATTGTTGCTTTATTAGGTAAAGTTTCCACAAGTGTTTTAATGTATAGATACAATGAAAAAGTTCTTCTGTTTCATCTACTTGGCCTGTTTGGTGCTGCCCTTGGCCGCACAGGATGTTTTGAGTCTGGATAGTTGCCGTACATTGGCTATTGCCAACAACAAAGAACTTCTGATTGGCCGGACTAAAATCAAAGCGGCACATTACCAGAGAAAAGCGGCATTCACCAATTATCTGCCCAGCATTTCCGCCACCGGCGGATACATGCGCAACCAGAAAGAGTTCTCCCTGCTGAATGATGCACAAAAAGGAGCGCTCGGCTCCGTAGGAACACAGATGAGCGGTGCGTTGCAAAACGGCATTCAGGGAATGATAACCCAAAACCCGCAACTGGCTCAGAACCCACAATTCATGGCGCTTGTACAGTCCTTAGGCAACATAGACATTGCCACTCCCTTGAACGGATTGGGACAATCACTTGTCGACGCATTCCGCACCGACACGCGCAACATGTACGCCGGAGCTTTGACCCTGACCCAACCACTCTATATGGGCGGCAAAATACGCGCCTACAACAAGATTACCAAATACGCCGAAGAGTTGGCCCGCCAGCAACACAACAGCGGAATGCAGGAAGTCATCCTAAGCACCGATCAGGCATATTGGCAGGTAGTATCTCTCGCCAACAAAAAGAAACTGGCAGAGGGGTATCTTGAGCTCCTGCAGAAACTGGAAAGCGATGTGAACAAGATGATTGCCGAAGGAGTAGCCACAAAAGCGGACGGGCTGTCAGTGAAGGTAAAAGTGAACGAAGCCGAAATGACACTGACAAAAGTAAATGACGGTCTGAGCCTTTCCAGAATGTTGCTATGCCAGCTATGCGGATTGGACCTCAGCACTCCCATCATTTTGGCAGACGAAAAGGAAGATGACTTATCTCCCACTCCCGCAGACAACAGCAGCATCAATATAGATAATGTATATGCCATGCGACCGGAAGTGCGCAGTCTGGAACTTGCCACACAAATCTATAAGCAGAAAGTGAATGTCACCCGTTCGGAATACCTGCCATCCGTAGCCCTTATAGGGAACTACATGGCAACAAACCCTTCCGTATTCAACAGCTTTGAAAACAAATTCAAAGGCATGTGGAACGTAGGTGTCATGGTCAGTATGCCCATTTGGCATTGGGGAGAAGGAATTTATAAAGTGAAAGCCGCCAAAGCCGAAGCCCGTATCACCCAATACCAACTGGACGATGCCAAAGAAAAGATAGAACTGCAAGTCAGCCAATCGGTTTTCAAAGTAAACGAAGCTGCCAAGAAACTTATCATGGCCGAAAAGAATTTGGAAAAGGCTGATGAGAACCTGCGTTACGCCACTCTCGGATTTGAGGAAGGAGTTATCCCCGCAAGCAACGTGCTGGAAGCGCATACCGCCTGGCTGTCAGCCCAATCGGAGAAGATAGATGCGCAAATAGACGTGAAACTGACGGAAATCTATCTGAAGAAGGCAACAGGCAGTTTAAACGTTGGAAATTAAAGATTGAGGACCGGCATAGCTAATGTTGACCTTTAAGGAACAGCATTTGCAAGCCTGCAAATTATAAACCTGCAACCGTAAACAAATACGTATAATCAACTCATACAATCTTGATATAACATCTACTTAAATTATAAAATGGATACAAAATCACAAAACAGTAACATGTTGCTGGCATTCCTCACGCTGACGGGAGTGATTGCCATTGTTGCCCTGGTAGGTTTCTTCATGCTGCGCAAGGGACCGGAAATCATACAAGGCCAAGCAGAAGTAACAGAGTACCGCGTATCGAGCAAAGTGCCGGGGCGTATCCTGGAATTCCGGGTAAAAGAGGGACAGAGCGTGCAAGCCGGAGATACACTTGCCATTATCGAAGCCCCGGATGTACAAGCGAAACTGGAACAGGCACGTGCCGCCGAGGCTGCCGCACAAGCCCAAAACGAGAAGGCACTGAAAGGCGCCCGTCAAGAACAAATACAGGCAGCCTATGAGATGTGGCAGAAAGCTCAGGCAGGACTTGCCATAGCCGAAAAATCGTACAAGCGCGTAAAAAACCTGCACGACCAAGGAGTGATGTCCGCCCAAAAGCTGGATGAAGTCACCGCCCAGCGTGATGCGGCACAGGCCACCGAAAAAGCAGCCAAAGCCCAATATACTATGGCAAAGAACGGAACCGAACGTGAAGACAAAGCCGCCGCAGCAGCCTTGGTGGAACGGGCCAAAGGAGCCGTTGCCGAGGTGGAATCGTACATCAAAGAAACCTACCTGATAGCCCAGACCGCCGGAGAAGTTTCCGAAATATTCCCCAAAGCGGGCGAACTGGTGGGCACAGGCGCTCCAATCATGAATATCGCCATTATGGATGACATGTGGATTACTTTCAATGTACGAGAAGACTTACTGCAAGGATTGGGCATGGGAACAGAGTTTGAAGCCTTTATTCCCGCTCTCGACAGGAATATCCGCCTGAAAGTGTACTATATGAAAGACCTCGGCACATACGCCGCCTGGAAAGCAACCAAGACTACCGGGCAATTCGACTTAAAGACATTTGAAGTAAAAGCATCCCCGCAAGAGAGAGCAGAGGGTTTGCGTCCGGGAATGAGTGTGATATTGAAGAAGTGAGATAAGGCAACAGGGTGGTAAAATGATAAGACGATAAAGCGGCAATGGGAAGAAACAATAAATATATAGTCCTGTGGAACGTAATGAAACGTGAATTTCGCCGTCTCGTTTCACGCCCGCTATACCTATTTTGCATGGTAATAGCGCCTTTATTCTGCTATATATTCTTCACGACATTAATGGATTCCGGCCTGCCTACCAACATGCCGGTCGGTGTAGTAGACCAGGACATGACCGCTACCTCACGCCAATTGGTACGCAACCTGGACGCTTTTGAACAAACGGCAGTCGTGGCCCATTATCCTAACATTGCCGATGCGCGTATCGCCATGCAAAAAGGAGAAATTTACGGCTTCTACTACATCCCCGAAGGAACATCAGCCAAAGCACAAGCCCAGCGGCAGCCCAAAGTGTCTTTTTACACCAACAACACACTGCTCATAGCCGGCTCATTACTTTTCAAGGATATGAAGATGATGAGCGAACTGGCATCGGGTGCTGCCGCACGTGCTGCATTATATGCCAAGGGAGCTACGGAAAAGCAGGCCATGGCATTTCTGCAACCGATTGTCATCGACACTCACCCGCTGAACAATCCCTGGCTGAACTACTCCGTATACCTGTGCAATACTTTTGCCCCAGGCGTGCTGATGCTGCTTATCTTTATGGTAACCGTCTATTCCATAGGCGTGGAAATCAAAGACCGCACTGCCCACGAATGGCTGCACATGGGAAACAACTCCATCTGGATTTCCCTTGCAGGAAAGCTGCTGCCACACACTGCCATATTCTTCCTTATGGGAATACTGTACAATGTTTATCTGTACGGTTTCCTGCACTTTCCCTGCAACAGCGGAATTCTGCCAATGCTGCTCGCCACCCTCTGCCTGGTGCTGGCATCGCAAGGTATGGGCATACTTATGATAGGCACGCTCCCCACACTGCGTCTGGGACTTAGTTTCGCCTCTTTATGGGGTGTCTTGTCGTTTTCCATGTGCGGACTGTCATTCCCCGCAATGGCTATGCACCCCGTACTGCAAGGTTTAGCAAACTTATTTCCCTTGCGCCATTACTTCCTCATCTATGTAGACCAAGCCTTGAATGGCTATCCGATGATTTACTCATGGACGAATTATGTGGCGCTGCTTATTTTTATGATGCTTCCTTTCCTCGTTGCCCACAGACTGAAAGAAGCATTGATATACTATAAATACGTACCCTGATGAAACAGTTGACATTCAAACAGAAAGTTGTACAAGGCATATACGATCTGTTCTATATATGGAAACAGGAATTCCGCACGACCTTCCGCGATCAGGGCGTGCTGATCTTCTTTGTGCTTGTTCCGTTGGTTTATCCACTGATATACTCTTTCATCTACACCAACGAAACAATTCGCGAAGTGCCCACCGTAGTTGTGGACGACTCGCGCAGCTCCTTAAGCCGGGAGTATCTGCGGAAAGTGGATGCCAGTCCCGAAACAAGCATCGTGGCATATTGCGCCGACATGGAAGAAGCCAAACTCATGCTGAAAGACCGCAAAGCATACGGCATCATCTACATACCGGCTCATTTCAGTGATGATATAGTGCAAGGCAAACAAACACAAGTCAGCATCTTCTGCGATATGAGCGGACTCCTTTACTATAAAGCATTGCTGACAGCCAACACAAACGTATCACTCGCCATGAACGCGGCTATCAAAATGGAGCGTGCCGGCAATACCACCGCCCGCCAGGACGAAATAACAGCCTACCCCATTGAATATGAAGACGTAGCCATTTTCAACCCGACAAACGGATTTGCCGCTTTCCTGATTCCCGCCGTACTCATACTGATCATACAACAGACGTTGCTCTTGGGCATCGGCTTGTCTGCCGGAACAGCCCGCGAACACAACCAGTTCAAAGATTTAGTCCCTATCAACCGCCATTATAACGGCACGCTACGCATTGTAATGGGAAAAGGACTGAGCTATTTTATGGTTTATTCGTTGGTAGCCGTATATATACTATGCGTAGTGCCCCGTCTTTTCAGCCTCAACCAAATCGCAATTCCCGGCGTGCTGACACTGTTTACCCTGCCCTATCTGACAGCTTGCATCTTTTTTGCAATGACGGCATCCATTGCCATACGCAACCGGGAAACTTGCATGTTGTTGTTTGTGTTCACTTCCGTACCATTATTGTTTCTGTCCGGCATCTCTTGGCCGGGAAGTGCAATGCCTTCATTCTGGAAATATTTTTCCTATCTCTTCCCTTCCACATTCGGGATCAACGGCTATGTACGGATTAATAGTATGGGAGCCACACTCAACGAAGTAGCTTTTGAATACCGCGCCCTGTGGATGCAAACCGGAATTTACTTCCTCACCACCTGCTTCGTCTACCGCCGGCAAATCATACAAAGCAGAAAGAATCACTCTTCCTTGTACCCTGCCAGGTTGTAGCATACCGGCACTGTGCTGTTGCCAACACGATATATGCCGAACTTAAAATAGTAACCGTCATCATCATTACGCCCTATCTGGATTACTTCATTATTCACGATGTGCTCCTTAACGGTTTTCTTCTTGTCGGTGTATTCCATTTGCACATCCAGCTTACCGGGCTTCACTATGTTTTCAGCTTCTTTGCCGTATGTAGTCCAGTCGATATGAACACGAAAAGTAACCCAACAATCTTTAGGGAAATCGGCAAAAGGCATCTTATAGGCAATTGTAGACGACTTGTACTTGGAAGTTACGGGTTTCATTACCGGCGTTTTCTCAGGACTTGCGTTGCAACGGTCTGTTTTGTCTGTCAGCCAACGGCGATCCGAATTTGCCTTGATATAGAACCAACCGCCGGAGAAACCGAAAGCCAACGGCGGATAACCACCCTGCTCTACCAACCAGCCGTTCTTCTTTCCGGCCTTATATACGGGATTTCCCTTTTTATCCTTCACCGGATTTCCCTGCTTGTCCAGTTTTGCAACTTTCTCATGCCCTGTATTCTTTTTGAATATAGTGGTCTTATCCAATTCCAAGAACTCATCGACAGTCAGTTTCTTTACTTCACCTTCGGGAGTCTGCACAAGCGTGCGGTCGGGCATACCATGCCACTGGGCAAAAATCGTGGAGACATTACTATCCAAAGCAGATGGAATATACACAGAAAACTCATAATCGCGTGAAACTCCTTGCGGACAAATACCTTTGCCATGATGATATACGGTTTTAGTGATTTGCGCTTTACGATAAGCATCTGCCGGCAACCCCTTAAAATCGGCCGAGGTGGCGTAACAATAAGAAAACTCGGCACGCCCTTTGGTTTCTCCCTTTCCGTATCCTTCCAGCGTGTTATCCTCTTTGCGCAATTCGAAGCGGTAAGAAGGTTTGCCGGCAAACAAACGTGTGAAATCCCGTTGAATTGCATGTTTCTTATTTGTGCCCACAGCCACCCAACAGCCATCTATAATCTGATCGAGACGTGCTGTATCAGCTTGAACGTTTACCCGTTTAGTCAAAGGAACCAGTGTTTCAGCGTTCTTGACTTGTGCAGTCAGTGTTGTGATGCAACCCGCTGCCATTGCCATGCAGATAATAAAAATGTTTTTCTTCATCCTATTTTGATATTAAGCTTAAATTTATGTCACAAAAATACGAAAGCTATTGTTCAGCCCCTATCCTATTTGTTTCAGAAAACCCTATATTTGTGCAATTCGTCACTATCCTAACAGAAATTTTGAAAGATATCACTATCTTTGGTGCATCATAATTTTTACGGTTTTATAATGAGTAATCTTAAAAAGATAACGGCACTCCTGTTACTTTTATGTACAACAGGAGTTTCCTATGCCTATTCAGAGGCTTGGAGACAGATAAACTTCTCTTATATTTCCATTAACGACGGCTTGTCGCAAAGCACCGTATTCTCCATAGCACAGGACAAGCTCGGTAATATGTGGTTTGCCACTTATGACGGTGTCAATAAATACGATGGATACGCGTTCACAGTCTACCAGCACGATGAGAACGACCCGAACAGCATTGCCAACGACATAGCCCGCATTGTCATGACCGACAGCAAGGGACGCGTGTGGATCGGTACTCGCGACGGACTGTCTTACTACGATGAGAACAAGGATAAATTCCAAAACTTTTCCTATGAAAAGAACGGCAAGCGCCTGCAAGTCAACGGCATTGTAGAAGTATCTGTCGACCTGTTGCTTGTCAGCACATCAGAGGGGCTGACCATGTTTGACATCCCTGCCTCCCAATTTGTGGATGATGCTTGCAGCACAACAATGCGCCGGATAATCGCATCCTCCCTTTACAGGCATGGAGAGCAAATCTATATAGGTACACGCGGAGACGGACTGTACTGCTATTCCATTCCACAGAAAAGGCTCGAAAAACTCACTTATATACCAAACAGCAGGCAGATTCAAAGTATACTTCAGCAGTCGCCTACCCGCATATGGGTAGCAACAGAAGGTTCCGGACTTTTCCTTATCAACCCTAAAACCCAAGAGGTCAAGGTCTACAAACACTCACCGTCCAATCCGAAAAGCATCAGTTCCAACTACATCCGTTCATTGGCGCTGGATGCGCAGAACCGCTTATGGATAGGCACTTTCAGTGACCTTAACATCTACCATGAAGGCAATGACTCTTTCATGTCTTACAGCAGCGATCCCGTAGAAAAAGGAAGCCTATCGCAGCGTTCGGTGCGCAGTATCTTCATGGACTCGCAAGGAGGCATGTGGTTAGGAACCTATTTCGGCGGACTGAATTACTATCATCCTATCCGTAACCGATTCAAGAACATAGAACGTATTCCCTTTAAGAACTCACTCAGTGATAATGTGGTGAGCTGTATTGTTGAAGACCGTCAGAAAAATCTGTGGATAGGCACCAATGACGGCGGACTGAACCTGTACAACCCGGAAAACCGGCACTTCATCCATTATGCATTACAGGAGAACCAGCGTGAAGAGGGGTTCGGGTCCAACAACATCAAATCCGTATATGTGGATGACACAAGAGGATTGGTATACATAGGCGCACATGCCGGAGGCTTAAGCATTTTGCATCGCAACAGCGGACGCATAGAGAACTTCAACCAGCGCAACAGCCGGCTGGTCAATGAAAATGTATATTCCATCCTTCCCGACAAAGACAATACTTTCCTGTTGGGCACATTAAGCGCCTTAGTTCACTTCAACCCGGAGCAACGGAGCTTCACTACGATAAGCCGGGAAAGCAATGGCACACCGGTTACTTTCCAGAAAATCACCACTCTGTTTCGGGATTCCCAAAAGCGTCTTTGGGTAGGTAGCGAGGAAGGCATATCCGTATTCAGGCAACATGGAACAGAAATAGAGAGAATACCACTTCTACCGGCGTCCGCCATAACGAAATCATTCACCAACTACATTTATGAAGCCGCCAATGGCCTGATTTGGGTAGGTACGCGCGAAGGAGCCTATTGCTTCAACGAAAAAAACAAGCAGATAAAACGATATACCACAGCCAATGGCCTACCTAATAATGTAGTTTACGGTATACTCGAAGATTCTTACGGACGCTTATGGATGAGTACCAACCAGGGGGTTTCATGCTTCAATCCGTCTACTGACAAATTCCGCAATTTCACCGAAGCAGACGGACTGCAAAGCAATCAGTTCAACACCTCTTCCTGCTATCGTACTTCCAACGGTCAAATGTTCTTCGGCGGCATAAACGGTCTCACTACTTTCCGTCCGGAGCTACTACAAGACAATCCCTATACTCCTCCGGTTGTAATCACCAAACTGGAGCTTTTCAATAAAGTCGTACGTCCGGATGACGAAACCGGTATTCTTACCAAAAACATCAGCAATACGGAAAGCATCACGCTGAAATCCTGGCAAACGGCTTTCTCTCTGGAATTTGTCGTATCGAACTACATTTCCGGCAAACACAACACTTTTGCTTATAAATTGGATGGTTATGACAAAGAATGGTACTATCTCACCAATAAGCGTACCGTCTCCTATTCCAACCTGCCTCAAGGCACTTATCGCTTTATGGTGAAAGCTGCCAACAATGACGGCAAGTGGAACAGCACACCAACCATATTGGAGATTGTGGTACTGCCTGTCTGGTATAAAACATGGTGGGCCGTCCTCCTCTTCTTTGCTACTTTCATTGGTTTCATCACTTTTGTATTCCGCTTTTTCTGGTTGCGTAAAAGCATGGAAGCCAAACTTGAGATGGAACGCCGCGACAAGGAGCATCGTGAAGAAATCAATCAAATGAAGATGCGTTTCTTCATCAACATTTCACACGAACTACGCACCCCGCTCACTTTGATCCTGGCACCGCTGCAAGAGGTTATCAGTAAAATCAACGACCGCTGGGCCCGTAACCAACTGGAATACATCCAGCGGAATGCAAATCGCCTGCTGCATCTTGTCAACCAATTAATGGACTACCGACGTGCGGAACTCGGCGTTTTTGAATTGAAGGTGAAGAAAGCCAATGCCGACCGCCTCATTCGTGAAAACTTCTTATATTACGACAAGCTGGCACGCCACAAGGAAATTAGTTATACATTCCATTCGGAGCTGGAAGACAAAGAGGAAATCTTCGATCCCCATTACCTGGAACTGATTATCAATAATCTCTTGTCTAATGCATTTAAGTATACCGATAACGGGAAAAGCATTACCGTAACTCTGAAGGAAGAAAACAATTGGCTGGTGTTACAAGTCAGCGACACCGGCATAGGAATCCCGATGAACAAACAGGGAAAAATATTCGAGCGCTTTTATCAGGTAGAAAGCCAGCATATAGGAAGCGGAATAGGACTTTCACTGGTGCAGCGTCTTGTCGAATTACATCATGGACACATCGAGCTGGAAAGCGAGGAAGGCAAAGGCAGCACTTTCTTTGTCTACCTGCCGCAAGATCCCTCTGCTTATAAATCTTCCGAACAGGCCGACTCCAATATCCCGAATGAAGAAGAACAGGCCTACTCTACCAATTCTAAAGAGATGTACTTCATTGATACGGAAAAGATGGAGAATGTTTCTATAGAAACCGGAGACAAAAAACGAGGCACGATTCTCATAGTAGAAGATAATCAGGAAATCCGTCACTATCTGTGTAGCGGGCTGGCTGACTTATTCAACACACTGGAAGCCGGTAACGGTGAAGAAGCATTGGAAAAGCTGAAAGACAATGAAGTCGATATCATTATCACCGACGTTATGATGCCCGTAATGGACGGCATCAAATTGTGTAAGAATGTAAAACAGAATATACGTACCTGTCATATTCCTGTTATCATCCTATCTGCCAAGACCGACATAAAAGATCAACTGGAAGGGCTGCAAGTAGGAGCAGACGATTATATCCCCAAGCCTTTTGCCATTGCCGTCATCACCTCCAAGATACAGAATATGATGCGCACCCGTCGGCATATGCTGGAGCGATATGCCAAATCGCTGGAAGTGGAACCCGAAAAGATCACTTTCAACGCCATGGATGAGGAACTATTGAAACGCGCCGTAAATATTGTGGAAGAGAACATAGACAATATTGAGTTCTCCACTGATGAGTTTGCACAAAAAATGAATATGAGCCGTTCCAATTTACATTTAAAGCTGAAAGCAATAACAGGAGAATCTGCCATCGACTTCATCCGAAAAGTCAGGTTTAAGAGGGCAACCGAACTGCTAAAAAGCGGACGCTATACAGTGGCCGAAGTTAGCAGCATGGTAGGGTTCAACTCATCATCCTATTTTGCAACCTGCTTTAAGAAGTATGTAGGTTGTCTGCCTACTGAGTATATAAAGAAAGCAAAGGGGTAGTTATAACCCCTTTTTAAACAAATCTAATATTTCATTCAACAACTTTGATAAAATATATCGGTTTTCAAAAAAAGCTGGAACAAGGCATATCACTCTCCCTAAGCAAATATCATACATTTGCAACGAGAAAATGAATTTTTATTAATAAAAACCAACAACAGTTTTTTAACATGAAAACCAAATTGTTAACCATCTCAAGATTGGTAAAGCTCTTTGCCATAGTAGCATTAGCTTTAGTCCACACTTCTTGTGACGAAACGGAGACAACAGACTCTACGGGGTTCATTCTTCATTATTATGGCGTGACGGACATAGGCCCTTCTATGACGTACACATTGGAAGCACCGACTTATAAAGGAAGCGCTCCCTATGATTTCACCATTACAGGCGTTACACTTAATGACGAAGCCTGCACCACCGAAAGTTTCGTAATAGATGCCGAAACCGGTGCTATCAACATTCAGAACACAGCAAATCTGGCTACCGGACTTTATGCTATCAGCGTGGGGTGCTACTCTAACGGCAAATACTTTGAGTTTAAAGATGCGATTCAGATAAATATGTTGTTAGCAGTTCCCGAAGGTGTTACTGTTACTCCCGCTGAAGTGGTTGTGAAAATGGAAGATAAAAACTGGTGGGAAGCCAGTGCACAAGTAACGACTGATACAGAGAAGCATGTAAGCATCACCGGATATGCCATTGCAGAAGATGAAAGCAAGGAGTATTTAAAGTACTTCACGATTTCTGATGACGGCATTATCACGTTCAATCCTGAAAAGAAAGATAATATAATTCCGGGAGAAAAGTATGTGATAAGTCTGAAACTAAAAACAAAAGCCGGTGAACATCTTTATGCTGATGCAGTAACTTTCAACGTTATTTCCAAGCCACTGAAATTACAGTATGCCCCGAATGAAGTTAGAGTAGAAAAAAATATAGCACACGAATCACAGTTGCCTACCATACAAGGCTCTTCAGAAGGCAGAACCTATACCATTAAATCCATTACTCCCGAAATCTCCGGATTTACAATAGATGCTGCAACCGGTAAAATCTCTATTGCAGAGAATACTCTGACCCAGATTGGGAACGTATATGAAGTAGACGTTACAGTTACCAATGAATATGGAACTTCAGACTTCCCCAAAGCCTATATCGTTACAGTGGTAGACTTTATTAATCCGATTGATCCGGAAACATTCAAATACGAAGTTCCTGAAACCTACGAAGGAAAAGGATACACCATACCCTTAATCAATGAATTCAAAGGAGATGAAGTGATATTTGACTTTGCCGAAGATAATTCTGACATCATCAAAGAACAGATTGAAAAGAATAGAATAAGCATAGACAAGGTTAACGGCACTATTACCATTGCTGAAAATAACACATTAACTCCTGAGGATTATACGGTGAAAGTAAAAGCTGCCAATCCCAAAGGAGAAGTTTCAAGTTCTTTCACATTAACAATAAAGGAAAATCCGAATAAATTCACATTCTACTATGGTAACAATTTGGATTTATCTCCAAAAGAAAACTATGCGAACCAGTTTGAGTTTAACACCAAGGAAGAATTAGCAAATTTCACTTTGGTTCCTATTACAACTCTTAACGGCAGAGAAGCCAAATGGGAAATTTGTTCAAAACAGATACAGTCTGGCTCAAATGGCGTAGAAGTTACTAAAGGAACTACTATTGATCCAAAATCAGGAATGCTCACATTTACAGGAGAAGGATTTACTACAATAATTAACGTAGGAATGCTTGTTGTTAAAGCAACTGTTGGAACTGGTGAGTTAGCATACACTGTTACAGTTCCTGTTTTCATCAAATGTGGGACTGGTAAAAGTAATATAAATGTCCGTTATAAACCTTTTGTATTCCAAGTTAACCCCAAAACAGGCGGACGTTCTACGGCTCCAGAAATAAAACTGCCAAGCAGCATGGATATTAATAAGTTTGCAATGGATTATCGTAAAGAGTTCAACTTCTTTGGCATTGATTCAGAACCTAAAGGGCATCTTCCCCAAACGGAAGGAAGTCTTCTTAATGACATTTGGACTACTTTTTATAACAATATCGGTGCAACTAAGGTTAATTTAGGAGGTAAAAAGCCATTATCTTATTATAGCACAGAAAAGCCTATCGAAAATGAAAAGATTCTTGATCAGGTAGCCGGATATATTGACCCTAAGGACAAAGCTGTTGTTATAAATCCTGAAATATGGAAAGACAAAAAAGGGAAATATGCAAATGGAGTATTATTAGGAAGAGTCTCATATATAACAAACGGAGACTTTACGGATGAAAACATCAGTAAAGGAGCGCAATTCTACCCTATAGCTATTTGGTTCGACGAAAACTTTTAATCTAACAAAACAATAATATAATTATGTATAAACCAACATATCATACATTGAGTAAAAGAGGGTATATTACCCTCTTAGCTCTCCTTGTCTCCATTATCACCTTTGCACAAGGTATAACAGTGAAAGGAATTGTTATTGACGAAACTGACATTCCCCTTATCGGTGCAACCGTTCAGGTAAAAGGCGGACAAGCCGGCGCAGCTACCGACTTAGACGGAAATTTTACTCTGACAGTAAATAAGAACGCAACCTTGGTTGTCAGCTATATCGGCTATTTGACACAAGAAGTAAAAGTACAAGGCAAGAATCAGCTTACAATTAAACTCGTTCCCGACAGTAAGACATTGGATGAGGTTGTAGTAGTAGGTTATGGCACAATGAAGAAAAGTGACCTTACCGGCTCCGTATCTTCCGTATCAGCCAAAGATGTAGAAGGCTTTCAGACCAGTTCTATTGCCGGAGCATTAGGCGGCCAGATTGCCGGTGTACAAATCACCTCTACCGACGGAACTCCGGGTGCAGGCTTCAACATCAGTATCCGCGGTGTGGGTACATTGACAGGAGACGCCTCTCCCCTCTATATCGTAGACGGTTTCGAAGTATCGGACATCGATTATCTGTCCAACTCTGATATCGAATCTATCCAAGTATTGAAAGATGCTTCTTCTTCGGCCATTTACGGTGCACGTGCAGCTAATGGCGTAGTGTTGATTACGACTAAATCCGGTAAATCCGGTAAATCCGGTAAGCCTATCGTTACTTATAACGGTTCTGCGACTTACCGTAAAATTTCAAAGACTTTAGACCTGCTCTCTCCTTATGAATTCGTAAAACTACAAGGAGAAGTGAAGCCGGAACTGCTCACCGGATATTATCAAGAAGGAAATGATGCCGACGGTACACCTTATCGCTATCAGTCACTCGACGATTATATCGGTCTGAGTGGTGTAGACTGGCAAAGTGAAACATTCAATCCGACTTGGTCACAAGATCACAACTTCTCACTGATGGGAGGTAGTGACAACACCAAGTATAATGCTTCATTCTCACGTTACATTGAAAACGGTATTTTCAAGAACAGTGGTTTCGACAAGACAACAGCAAAATTCCGTCTCGACCAGAAAATCAACAAAAAGGTTTCATTCAACGTAACAGTAAACTATGCACAGACCAATCGTAAAGGTACAGGTACTTCCGGTGATTCCGGACGTTTCAATATGTTAGCGCAAATATTGAGTGCCCGTCCTACCGGCGGTTTAAAACTTACCGATGAAGCATTGCTGGAATCAGCCATCGACCCTGAAATGCTGGAAACCGGTGAAAGCTTGGCACAGGTAAACCCTGTGAAGCAGACAGAATCTGTCACCAACAATAAACGCGCTGAGATGTGGTCGGCCAATGGTGCCCTCACTTGGGAAATCATCAAAGGTCTGACCTTCAAAACAGCAGGAACTTACAACACTACCAATAACCGCATAGACATATTCTATAAAGACGGTTCAAAAGAAGCCTACCGTAACGGTCAGAAACCGTACGGCCGTACCCAAATGGGACGTGATGTACGCTGGAGCAACAATAATACTTTGACCTGGAAGCAAAAAATCCAGAAGCACAATTACGACATCATGTTGGGTCATGAAGTATCTTATAGAAACAGCGAACACTTATTGGGTGAAGCCATGGATTTCCCGTTTGACAATCTGGGTAATAATAATCTTGGATTAGGAGCTGTTCCAAGCAAAGTGGAAAGCGGTTACAGCGAAAAAATGCTACTTTCATTCTTTGCCCGCGCCAACTATAGCTACAACAACCGATACTTACTGACTGCCACTGTACGTGCCGACGGTTCCACTGTGTTCTCACAAAAAAACAAATGGGGCTTTTTCCCCTCTTTCTCCGCAGCTTGGCGTGTGTCCGAAGAAGAATTCATGAAAGATCTCGACTGGATGTCTAACTTCAAAGTGCGCTTCGGTTGGGGTGTTGTAGGTAACGACCGCATCACCAACTATCTGTCTATGGATTTGTACACAGACAACAAATATGGCATAGGAAACAATACGGTAACTGTATTGCCTCCCAAACAACTCAAGAACTCTGATTTGAAATGGGAAGGCTCAAGCACAGTAAACTTAGGTCTTGACTTAGGCTTCTTTGATAACCGTCTGAATCTGACAGCAGACTTCTTTATCAAAAACACCAAAGACTTATTATTGGCACAGTCATTGGCGCATGCCACCGGATTCAGTTCACAATGGCAAAATATCGGAAAAATCCAGAACAAGGGTATTGAACTCAGCTTAAGCTCCACCAACATCCAAACCAAGGACTTCAATTGGCAGACAAATTTCAATATCTCATTCATCAAGAATACTCTGGAAGCACTCTCTTCCGGTGAGCAGTATAGACTTGCCCGCTCAGGTTTCGACTCAAACTTTACCGGTGATGACTATATTGCTAAAGTAGGCGAATCTTTAGGTCTGATTTATGGTTATGAGTTCGACGGCATCTATCAAGCCGATGATTTCTACACCAATACAAACGGACAATTGGTACTAAAAGAAGGAATTACCGATAATACGCGTTACTCTGGCGGCGTGAAACCCGGTGTGGTGAAATACAAAGACCAAGATGGTGACGGCAAAATTACAACTGCCGACCGTACAGTAATCGGCAATGCTATGCCCAAATGGTTTGGTGGTATCACCAATACGTTGGAATACAAAGGTATTGACTTCAGCTTCATGTTCCAATTCAATTACGGTAACGACATCTATAACGCTACGCGTCTCTATGCCACCCAATCCAGAAGTTCACGTAGAAATATGCTTGCAGAAGTAGCAGACCGTTGGAGTCCTACCAATGCCTCCAACCTCGTGCCTTCATACGACGGTTATATTACCAACGATGTATATTCCCGCTTCGTGGAAGACGGTTCATTCCTGCGTCTCAAGAATATCACCTTAGGTTATACATTGCCTCAGAAATGGACAAGCAAGTTCTATGTATCCAAACTGCGTGTTTATGCTACTGGTCAGAATCTGTTCTGCTGGAACAATTATAGCGGATATGACCCTGAAGTAAACAGTTTGAACGATCCGATGAGACCGGGACTTGATTGGGGTGCCTATCCTAAGAGTAGAGTGTTTACATTCGGTATAGATCTTCAATTCTAATTCATAAAAACAGATAACATGAAAAAATTAATATATTATATAGCACTTTCAGTGATGTGTCTGCTTCCTGCCTCTTGTTCATTGGAAGAAGAAATCAGCACTGAAGTAGAAAAGAAAAACTACTTGAACGATGCGAGTGAAGCACAAAACGTTTTACTCGGCATCTATCTCACCAACGTAAGAGATGCCATGTATGGATATAATATGTCCATTTACTTCTCAATGGGAACTGATATTTCGCAAGTAGAAGGCAGTACAACGGAGAATTTCCGCATTCTGCCCACCAATGCATATCCTACTACACAAGCCGAAGTACAACAGACTTGGGAAGCACTCTACACAGGTATATACAGGGCCAATGACTTTTTGGAAGGTATCTCTGCCAAGATAAATACCTATTCGGAAAAAGATAAAGCATTAGCGACTATCTATATGGGAGAAGCCAGAGCATTAAGAGCCATGTACTACTTTGAATTGGTGCGCCGTTATGAAAACATACCGCTGATGACCAGTACCCAGATGTCCAATCAGAGCCCAAGTACATTTGTGCAGGCAGATCCGGCAGATGTATATAAATTTATTGAAGATGATTTGATTTATGCCAGCGAAGTATTGCCTTACGCAACGGATGATACCGAACGGGAAGATAATAGTTTTCGCTTTTCCAAAGGTGCTGCATTGGGTTTGCTGACTAAAGTGTATGCCACTTGGGCCTCGAAAGATGCAAGCAAATGGGAGTATGCCGCCAAAACAGCACAAGTCCTCGTAGAATCAGGAAAACATGATTTATTGCCGGACTATGAGAAGTTATGGGAAAATACATGCAACAGTGTTTGGGACCCGACCGAAAGTTTAATTGAGATCTCTTTCTACTCGCCTACCTACTCAAACAACAGTGATCCTGTGGGCCGTATCGGTAAATGGAACGGCGTAAAAACCACCGTAAAGATGGGTAAAAGCGGTAGCTGTGCCGGAAATGTAAAAGTAGTCCACACTTTCGTATTGGATTGGAGAGAAAGTAAAAATGCCGGTGATTTACGTCGTGATTTGTCCGTTGCCAACTACAGATATGGAGATAAGGAAACCATAGGCCGTTTCTATTGGGCAGCCAAAGTAACCGATGACGAAGCCACCGCATTGGATAAAGACCAAGATCCGGAAAAGTCACAAAAAGAAAAACAAAATTATACCCCGGCAAAATGGGATATAGATAAATATGTTAAGACTGTCAGCTTTATCAACAATGACAAGTCCAATGTGAACTGGTATGTGTTGCGTTATGCAGATGTATTACTGCTTTATGCAGAAGCATTGAATGAATGGAAGCATGGCCCGACTACCGAGGCTTATGATGCAATCAACAAAGTTCGCCGTCGCGGTTTCGGTAATCCGGACGATACTTCTATCTGTGATCTGCCTGCAGGGCTGGATGAAGCCGCTTTCCGCGAAGCTGTTCGAAAAGAGCGCGCATACGAATTAGCTTTTGAAGGACACCGCCGTTTAGACTTGGTACGCTGGGGAATCTACTACAAAACAATTCAAGAAACCTCCAACAAACTGTCGAACTGGTATTCATCAGCCAACTATGTCGTTGCCCAATATACCGAAGAAGGCAAGCATGAATTGATGCCTATTCCGCAGCGCGAGATGGACTTATGCCCCCAATTCAAGCAAAACCCTAAATGGTAATCAGCCTACTGATTATTCCCTAATAAATCTCCAATATGCCTCTTACAGAAGCATATTGGAGATTATCTAAACACTTTTCAACAAAAGTGACATTCCGAAGATATAGATTGACTTCCTTTTCAACATTCTTACTACGGGGTTTACAAAGGAACTCTTAATTTTGTTTCCGTTACGGAACCAACTAATATCAATCACATTTAAACAACAAATAACATGAAAAAGAAACTTGTTCTCTTAGCTTTGGGGACACTGACTTTAGCATCGTGCCAGACACAACCTAAAGAAGACTACAGTTGGATTAAGAAAGGACTGGATGTAGCTTCTGCCCAATTAGAATTAACTGCAGAAGAAATTTCATCCACTAATATGTTGCCACGCTCTATTCGTACAGGTTATGATATGAATTTTCTGTGCAGACAGTTAGAAAGAGACTCACTAACCTTTAAAGACTCTCTTCGCGCCTACCCGACAGCCGACCAAATGGGAAAACGCCGTTTGTGCAGCGTTTACGATTGGACCAGCGGTTTCTATCCGGGTTCTTTATGGTATGCTTACGAACTGACAGGCAATGACACCCTTAAAACATGGGCTATCCAATATACTAACTTACTGAATCCTGTACGTTATTATACTGGTACTCACGACTTAGGATTCATGGTCAACTGCAGCTACGGAAATGCAGAGCGCCTGTCTCCCAACGACACTATTGCAGCCGTAATGAAAGAAACAGCAGACAACTTATGCGGCCGCTTCAACGATTCCATTGCAGCTATCCGCTCCTGGGACTTCGGAACTTGGAATTTCCCTGTTATCATCGATAATATGATGAACCTGGATCTCTTGTTTAATGCTGCCAAAGAAACAGGAAACAATATTTATAAAGATATTGCCCTTAAACACGCCCTGACTACCATGCATAATCACTTCCGTCCGGATTATACCTGCTGGCATGTAATAAGCTACAACAACGACGGTACGGTAGAAAAGAAACAAACATTCCAGGGAAAGAATGATGATTCTTCATGGGCACGCGGTCAAGCATGGGCTGTATACGGCTACACTGCCTGTTATCGTGAAACAAAAGATACCACTTTCCTGAATTTCGCTGTAAAAGTGGCTGATATGATTATGGAGCGTGTTAAAACAGACGATGCAATTCCCTACTGGGACTATGACGCTCCCGTCACTGACGAAACTCCGCGTGATGCATCTGCCGCTTCCGTAACCGCTTCTGCATTGATAGAGCTGAGTACAATGGTACCCGACGGAAATAAATACTTGGATTATGCAGAACAAATTCTAAAGAGTTTATCAAGCGATGCTTATCTGGCCAAAATAGGTGAGAACCAGGGATTCATCCTGATGCACTCCACCGGTTCCCTGCCCAACGGTTCGGAAATAGACACTCCCCTGAACTATGCAGATTATTATTATCTGGAGGCTTTAAAGCGTTTTATGGACCTGAAAGGCATCAGTTATAACAATCTCTAATAATCCGAATAAGACATACATTAAGTATTATGAATAAAAATTTTAAATATATACTTCTGCTGACACTTGCGTGTTTCATAGGAAAAGTAAATGCCCAAGAATTAAAAAATGAAGTTTTCTCACTTCTTAACCTGGATTATCCCGGTTTGGAAAAAGTAAAGGCTTTGCACCAAGAAGGAAAGGATGCAGATGCGGCCAAAGCATTGCTCGACTACTATCGTGCACGCACCAATGTGAAAACTCCCGATATCAATTTGAAGAAGATTACAATCAGCAAAGAAGAGCAACAGTGGGCGGATGATGCTTTATCACACACTTTCTTCTCCCATAAAAAGGATATCAGCCGTCATTCAACTACGGTGAAGACATTGACTGGAAGTATTGGCCGGTAAAAGACAATGAATTGCGTTGGCAGTTGCACCGCCACAAATGGTTCACTCCTATGGGCAAGGCTTACCGCCTAAGCGGCGACGAAAAATATGCAGTTGAATGGACAAAACAATACATTGACTGGATTAAGAAAAACCCACTGGTAAAGGTTGACAAGAAAGAATATGAAATGACCGGTAACAATCAATTGCAGGACGATGTAGAGAATGCACGCTTTGCATGGCGCCCCTTGGAGGTAAGTAACCGTCTGCAAGACCAAACTTCACAATTCCAGTTATTCCTTCCGTCGCCTCCTTTCACTCCGGAGTTTCTTACGGAATTTTTAGTGAATTATCACAAGCATGCCATACACATATTGGGTAATTACTCTGCACAAGGCAATCACCTATTGTTTGAAGCGCAACGCATGATTTATGCCGGTGCGTTCTTTCCGGAGTTCAAAGAAGCAGCAGCTTGGAGAAAGAGTGGCATAGACATCATGAATCGTGAGATTAATGTACAAGTATACAATGACGGCGGCCAGTTTGAGCTTGACCCTCACTATCACCTCGCCGCTATCAACATCTTCTGCAAGGCATTGAATATAGCAGATTTGAACGGATTCCGTGATGAATTCCCTCAATCCTACCTTGATACAATCGAGAAGATGATTGTATTCTATGCAAATATGTCTTTCCCCGATTACACAAATCCATGCTTCAGCGACGCAAAGCTGACTTCTAAATCCGCGATGCTGAAAGACTACCGTAATTGGAGCAAAATGTTTCCAAAAAACCAGTTCATCAAGTATCTGGCTACTGACGGCAAAGAAGGTGCATTGCCCGATTACCTTTCTAAAGGTTTCTTGAAATCCGGTTTCTTCGTATTCCGTAACTCTTGGGGCATGGATGCGACACAAATGGTCGTAAAAGCCGGTCCGAAAGCTTTCTGGCATTGTCAACCGGACAACGGAACTTTCGAACTTTGGTTCAACGGCAAGAACTTATTCCCGGACTCCGGCTCCTATGTATATGCCGGCGAAGGAGAAGTTATGGAACAACGTAACTGGCATCGCCAAACCTGCGTACATAACACTGTAACTCTGAATGACAAAAATTTGGATCAGACTGAGTCTGTAACCAAATTATGGAAACCGGAAGGTAATGTACAAATACTGGTTACTGAAAATCCCAGCTACAAAAATCTGAAACACCGTCGGTCCGTATTCTTTGTAGACAATAGCTACTTCGTAATCGTAGACGAAATGGTGGGAAGCCAGAAGGGCACTGTCAATCTGCATTATCAGATGCCGAAAGGCGAAATTGCCAATAGCCGCGAAGACATGACGTTCGTCACTCAGTTTGAAGAAGGAAGCAACATGAAATTGCAATGCTTCGGTCCGGAAGGCATGACAATGAAGAAAGAGCCGGGCTGGTGTTCAACTGCCTACCGTAAACGGTACAAACGCATGAACGTTTCATTCAATGTAAAAAAAGATGGTGAAGATGCCGTACGTTACATTACCGTCATCTGTCCGATAAAAAACTGTGCAGGTGCCCCCGAATTATCTGCTAAATTCAAAAATAAAACTTTCAACGAAAACGGATTGGAAGTCGAAGTGAAAGTCAATGGCAAGAAACAGTCTTTAAATTATAAATTATAATATACGAAGATTATGACGAGAGTGTGCTAAAGCAGTTATACATACTTCATTTTAGCACACTTTCCTCATTCTTCACAAAAAGCGTATCAATCTAGTTATGAAAAACAATCTCTCTAACCTCCTTCTCCCGTTAGCGACATTGAGTCTGGCTTCTTGTGCCAGTCAGAAAAAAGAAGAGCCCAAGCGTCCTAATATCATCTTTATGATGACGGACGATCACACCACGCAAGCCATGTCCTGCTACGGTGGCAGCCTCTTGCAAACTCCCAACATGGACCGTATAGCCAACGAAGGCATCCGCATGGACAACTGTTATGCCGTCAACGCTCTTTCCGGTCCTTCACGTGCATGTATCCTTACCGGCAAGTTCAGCCATGAAAACGGCTTTACGGATAATGCAAGCACATTCAATGGCGATCAACAGACCTTCCCAAAATTGCTCCAACAAGCCGGCTACCAAACAGCCATAATTGGTAAATGGCACCTCATCAGTGAACCGCAAGGTTTCGATCACTGGAGTATTCTCAGCGGTCAGCATGAGCAAGGAGACTACTATGATCCTGATTTTTGGGAGGATGGCAAGCATATCGTAGAGAAAGGCTACGCTACGGACATCATAACAGACAAGGCTATCAAATTTCTGGAAAACAGAGATAAAAACAAACCATTCTGCATGATGTACCATCAGAAAGCTCCGCACCGCAACTGGATGCCGGCTCCCCGCCATTTGGGCATATTCAACAATACCACTTTCCCGGAACCGGCTAATCTGTTCGACGACTACGAAGGACGCGGAAAAGCTGCCCGCGAACAAGATATGTCTATTGAGCACACCCTGACCAATGACTGGGACTTAAAACTACTGACTCGCGAAGAGATGCTGAAAGATACAACCAACAGGCTTTACAGCGTGTACAAACGTATGCCTGCCGACGTACAGGATAAATGGGATTCAGTGTATGCTCAACGCATTGCCGAATACCGCAAAGGCGACTTGAAAGGCAAATCATTGATCAGCTGGAAATACCAGCAGTATATGCGCGACTATCTGGCCACTGTGTTATCCGTAGACGAAAACATCGGCCGTTTGCTGAATTATCTTGAAGAGATTGGTGAACTGGACAATACAATCATTGTCTACACCTCCGACCAAGGTTTCTTCCTTGGCGAACATGGCTGGTTTGACAAACGCTTTATGTATGAAGAATGTCAACGCATGCCGCTTATTATCCGTTATCCGAAAGCAATTAAAGCAGGAAGTACAAGTAATGCAATCTGTATGAACGTAGACTTTGCCCCTACTTTCCTCGACTTTGCCGGAGTAGAGATCCCGTCGGATATCCAGGGAGCTTCCATGAAGCCTATATTGGAAAACGAAGGCAAAACTCCCGCCGATTGGCGCAAGGCCGCTTACTATCATTATTATGAATACCCCGCAGAGCATTCGGTAAAACGCCACTATGGTATTCGCACCCAGAACTTCAAACTGATTCATTTCTATAATGACATTGATGAATGGGAAATGTATGACATGAAAGCTGACCCGCGTGAAATGAACAACGTATTCGGTAAGCCGGAATATGCCGAGAAGCAGAAAGAACTAATGCAATTATTACGAGAAACTCAAAAACAATATAAAGATGACGATCCTGACGAAAAAATAAACGTACTTTTCAAAGGTGACAGAAGATTAATGAAAAACAGATGACAATTATTTAAGCATATTCATATATTAACATATTAACTATTATACCATGGATAGAAGAAGTTTTCTAAAGAACACTGGCTGGTCTTTTCTTGGATTGGCAGCTTCAGGAAGCCTGCTCGGTTCTTGTGTAGCAGGAAGCAAAGAAGCAAAAAAAATTATGCCGTCAGCAAGCAATCTCAAGATGTTCTGGGGTGACTTGCACAACCACTGCAACATCACCTACGGACATGGCGACATGCGCGATGCTTTTGAAGCCGCCAAAGGCCAACTTGATTTTGTCAGTGTAACTCCCCATGCTATGTGGCCGGATATTCCGGGCGCAAACGATCCACGCCTGAAATGGGTGATCGACTACCATACAGGAGCTTTTAAACGATTGCGCGAAGGTGGTTACGAGAAATACGTAAAAATGACCAACGAATACAACAAGGAAGGTGAGTTCCTCACTTTTGTTGGATATGAAGCTCATAGCATGGAGCATGGCGATCACGTAGCATTGAACTATGACTTGGATGCCCCGCTTGTGGAATGTACTTCTATCGAAGACTGGAAAGCAAAAGCCAAAGGACACAAAGTATTTATTACTCCACATCACATGGGTTACCAGGGCGGCTATCGCGGCTACAACTGGAAATGCTTTACCGAAGGAGATATTACCCCATTCGTAGAAATGTATTCCCGCCATGGTCTGGCAGAAAGCGATCAGGGAGATTATCCGTATTTGCATGATATGGGGCCGCGCCAGTGGGAAGGTACTATACAATATGGTTTGGAGCAAGGTCACAAATTCGGTATCATGGCTTCCACCGACCAACACTCCGGTTATCCGGGCAGCTACGGTGATGGACGCATCGGTGTTCTGGCGCCGTCACTGACTCGTGATGCCATTTGGGAAGCCATGCGCACCCGCCATGTATGCGCTGCTACCGGTGACAAAATATCAATAGACTTCCGTCTCAACGATGCCTTCATGGGTGATGTTATCCGCGGCAACAGTCGCCGCATCTACTTGAATGTAACCGGTGAAAGTTGTATTGACTACGTAGACATCGTTAAAAACGGCCAGATATTGGCGCGCATGAACGGTCCGTTGACCCCTGTTGCACCGGAAGGCGATACAATCCATTGCAAGGTAAAAGTAGACTTCGGCTGGAATCGTGAAGAGAAATATGTACATTGGCAGGGTAAGCTGTCTGTAAACAAAGGACGCATCGTAAGTGTCACTCCTTGTTTCCGCGGTGCGGCTTTCACTTCTCCTCAGGAGGGTGAACACGAATTCAAGACACACGTCAATCGTATCCTCTCCGCCAGTGAAAAAGAGACAGAGCTGGATTTGTACAGCAGCAAGAACCCTAACACTACTACTCCGGCTATGCAAGCTGTAATTTTGGATTTGGAAATGCCGAAGGACGGAATACTTACAGCCGACTTCAACGGTAAGAAGTTCGAGCACTCATTGGGTGAACTTCTTGAAGGTTCCCGTTCCCACTTCATGATTGGCTGGTTGAGTGAAGCTATCCTATTCAACCGCGCTATGCCTGAAAGCTGTTTCACCGTAGAGCATTATATGGAAGACAAAGAGCCTCAACGTGATACAGACTATTATTATGTACGTGTGCGTCAGCGTGACGGACAATGGGCGTGGAGCTCTCCGATTTGGGCTGAAAGAGTGTAAAAACAGTGATAAGGATAAGTGGTGAGTGATTTGTTTGTACTTGCATACCGTAAGGATAATATAAACAAGTCACTCATAACTCTTAACTTATAACTAAAACAGAATATAATGACGAAAAAATACGCTATAGGAATTGACCTTGGCGGAACTTCTGTAAAATACGCCCTTATTGACAATGAAGGCGTATTTCATTTTCAGGGGAAGTTGCCGTCAAAAGCCGATATATCCGCAGAAGCGGTAATCGGCCAATTAGTGACTGCCTGTAAAGAGACAATGGCCTCAGCCCAACAACTTGGAGTGACAATAGAAGGCATAGGCATAGGCACTCCCGGTATTGTGGACGAAACCAACCGCATTGTATTGGGAGGAGCTGAGAATATCAAAGGTTGGGAGAATCTGAATCTTGCCGACCGTATCGAAGCGGAAACCCACCTGCCTGTGCAAATGGGTAATGACGCCAACCTAATGGGATTAGGAGAAACGATGTACGGCGCCGGACAAGGTGCAAGGAATGTAGTATTTCTGACCGTAGGGACAGGCATCGGCGGTGCAGTAGTTATCGACGGCAAACTGTTCAACGGTTTTGCCAACCGCGGAACCGAATTGGGACATGTACCCCTCATTGCCAACGGTGAGCCTTGTGCATGCGGTTCCATAGGTTGTCTGGAGCACTACGCATCAACTTCTGCATTGGTACGCCGTTTCAACAAACGGGCTGCTGAAGCAGGCCGTTCATTTTCAGGTGAAGAAATCAACGGAGAGCTTATCGTACGCCTTTATAAAGAAGGAGACAAACTGGCAACAGAGTGTCTGGACGAGCATTGCGACTTTTTGGGACATGGCATAGCCGGATTCATCAATATATTCAGTCCGCAACGCATCGTAATAGGTGGCGGTCTGTCTGAGGCCGGTGATTTCTATATTCAAAAAGTCAGCGAGAGAGCGCATCGTTACGTCATGGCCGATTGTGCTGTAAACACCCGGATCATGGCTGCATCATTAGGTAATAAAGCTGGAAGTATCGGCGCCGCGTCACTGGTCTTCTCATCAAACACAAAATAATATGAAAAAGAAATTAGGAATGTTGGCGCTAATCATGGCGTTTTGGTTTACCATATCATTTATTACGAATATCCTGGGACCTCTCATTCCGGACATTATTCACAACTTCAATCTGAGCGACTTGGCGATGGCAGGATTTATCCCGACATCATTCTTCATTGCCTATGCCATCATGTCTATTCCTGCCGGACTGATGATTGACCGCTTTGGCGAGAAACCGGTATTGTTCCTGGGTTTCCTGATGCCATTCATAGGAACCACACTGTTTGCCTGCATACATACGTATCCAATTCTGCTTGCTTCTTCCTTCATTATCGGTTTAGGCATGGCCATGTTGCAAACGGTGTTGAACCCGCTTCAGCGTACAGTAGGCGGTGAAGAAAATTATGCTTTTATCGCCGAATTGGCGCAGTTCATGTTCGGTATCGCCTCCTTCCTGAGCCCGCTCGTGTACACTTATCTGATTCACGAACTCAATCCGGACATATACAAAGAAGGCAAGAATTTCTTCATCGACCTCTTAGCCGGCATGACGCCTGCTGATATGCCTTGGGTGTCTCTCTATTGGGTGTTCACTCTTCTTCTGCTGGTTATGCTGATTGCCGTAGGCCTTTCCCGTTTCCCTAAAATCGAATTGAAAGAAGATGAGAAAAGCGGTTCTAAAGACTCCTACATGGCACTATTCAAGCAAAAATACGTATGGTTGTTTTTCCTCGGCATCTTCTGTTATGTAAGTACGGAACAGGGAACTTCAATCTTTATGAGCACATTCCTTGAGCAGTATCACGACGTAAACCCTCAAGTAGAAGGTGCACAGGCAGTAAGTTACTTTTGGGGATTAATGACGGCGGGGTGTTTGGTAGGCATGATATTGTTAAAGCTAATCGACAGTAAACGCCTTCTCCAAATATCAGGCGTATTAACCATCGTCTTATTGATAACCGCCCTTTTCGGAAACAAGGAAGCATCTATTATCGCTTTCCCCGCCATCGGTTTCAGCATTTCCATGATGTACTCCATCGTGTTCTCGCTGGCACTGAACTCAGCATCTCAACATCATGGTTCGTTCGCAGGTATTCTGTGTTCGGCTATTGTAGGAGGAGCCGGTGGCCCGATGATTATCAGTATGCTGGCAGATGCCACCTCCTTGCGCACCGGTATGCTGATTATACTTATATTTGTAGGTTATATCACTTTCATCGGTTTTTGGGCGCATCCGTTAATCAACAACAAGACAGTTTGCCTGAAAGAGCTTTTTAAGAAGAAAGAGTAGAAAGAAAGGGCGTAATGAATGGCTATTTACTATTCATTACGCCTCTTTTATTGTCCTTGCTATTTATGCAATATTACACTTTCGGATTTATTTCACCCACTCCTTGGCTCCTTGCTCTTTCAATTTGGCAGTATACGCTTTCGCCTTTTCCATTGCGGCAGCTTCATCTTCGGGACTTGCATAAGCATGTTTATACCCTTTCACCACATTCCACTCGCCACGAGTAAAATCGGGGAATGCAACCGGAGCACAATTGTTATCCATAGAAAGCTCGCCCAATTCTGCCAGGCAACACCACTCCGCCAAATCATATACATCCATATCCAAAGGCAAGCCGTTTTGCAGGCAATAAACCAAACGGCTATCCATGATGAAGTCCATACCGCCATGACCACCAACTTCCTTTGCCATATCACCGTATTTCTTTAATATAGGATGCTGGTACTTTGCAACAAGCGCTTCCATTTCCACTTCCGGCAAGAAACCATGTGAGTTCAAGTCGTCCACTTTAGGTTCTACGCCCGATGCAGTCAGTTGGTCGGCATCAAGTGCATAACCCTCTACGGGATATTTATTGGCAAATCCTTTTGAACCGGTCAACTGATACAGGCGGTTATATGGTTGGGGAGTCATCACATTATGCTGTATCTCAATCACTTTGCCATTGGCAGTGCGAATCAGGGTGGTAGTATGGTCACCGTTACGGAAATTGCCACAAGCGGAATCGGTTCTCGCCTCAACCAAAGATTTCCCCACTACCGACTTAGTGTCCATAGCGACTAAAGTCTGCATGCGGTCACCTCGGTGAATATCAAGAGCCTGTGCCACAGGGCCAAGGCCATGAGTGGCGTACACGTCACCGCGATGCCTCATGTTGTAGTCCAACCGCCAGCCCAACTTGTCACTCTCGCCATTCTTCCAATAATGGTTCCAGAACGGACTCAAGTTATGGATATAGGCGCCTTGTGCACGAATCACTTCACCGAATACCCCATGCTGCGCCATGTTCAGCGTATTCATCTCAAACCAGTCGTAGCAGCAATTTTCCAAAATCATACAGTGCTTACGGGTCTTCTCGCTCATGTTGATCAAATCCCAGCACTCTTTCAGGTTCATGGCAGAAGGAACCTCAATAGCCACATTCTTTCCATTCTCCATGGCGCACATGGCTACGGGGAAGTGGTGCAACCAGTCTGTGGCGATATAAACCAAGTCTATATCATCGCGCTTGCACAATTCCTCATACCCCTTTTCGCCGGAATATACAGCAGCCTTAGGCATAGATGCCTGTTCGAGATATTTCTGACATCGCTCCGCACGCTCTTGTTCATAATCGCAAAGCGCCACAACTTGCGTGCCGGGGATATGGGTAAAACGCTCCACCGCTCCGGGTCCACGCATGCCCAACCCAACAAATCCCACACGTACCGCTTCCATTTTCGGCAGTGCCAATCCTATCACACTCTTCTGACCGGCAGGACGCTCGGGCGTTTCAACAACAATCGTTCCATTTTCCCATTGCCACCGGGTTCCCTTGTCGCTTGTCTGCACCGTAGATGTCTGTGACGAACATGCACACAATGCCATGCACATGCCAAATAATAATACTTTTAGGCCCTTCATGCTTCTTTATTTTTAAATTTATAATACGGAATCTTTTTATTTATGCGTTTCTACAATCTTGGTAGGCGCCATTTCCATATTCCGGCGGTCTACCTGACGGACAACGGCGGCTGCCAATTGCAAGAAAGCGCGTCCTGTCACCGTATTTTCATCCAAAGCTACGGGAGTACCCTTATCTCCACTCTCGCAGATGCTTTGCACAATAGGTATCTGTCCTAATAGAGGAACATCCATTTCCTCTGCCAGTTGCTTGGCACCTTCCTTTCCAAAAATATAATACTTATTCTCCGGAAGTTCGGCAGGTGTGAACCAAGCCATATTCTCTACCAGACCGAGAATGGGCACATTCACCTTATCATTTGTGAACATGTTGATACCTTTACGGGCATCTGCCAATGCCACCGCCTGCGGTGTGCTGACAACAATGGCCCCTGTCATGGCGAGCGTCTGCACTACGGTGAGATGAATATCACTGGTGCCGGGAGGAAGGTCTATCAGGAAATAGTCCAGCTCACCCCAGTCAGCATCGGCAATCAGTTGTTTCAGGGCATTGCTTGCCATACCGCCACGCCACAGAGTAGCCTGATCGGGGTCTACAAAGAAACCGATAGACAAGAGTTTGATGCCGTACTTTTCAATAGGGATAATCAAATCCCGCCCGCCGATATTCTCCGCATACGGCCGCGCATCCTCCACCTGGAACATCTTAGGCATGGAAGGTCCGAAGATATCGGCATCCAGCAAGCCTACTTTATAACCCAGCTTAGCCAAAGAGACCGCCAGATTAGCCGAAACGGTGGATTTACCTACACCGCCTTTGCCGGAAGACACTCCGATTATATTTTTCACCTGCGGTAACAGTTTGCCCACTTCCGGTCGTGCAGCCTGACGGCTTTCCGTAGTAATCGTCACTTCCACTTCCGGTGAGACATAAGTATGTATCGCTGTCTCGGCAGCCTTTACCATCGACTTCATGAAAGGATCGGTCGGCTTCTCGAAAATCAGCGAAAAGCTCACTTTCATCCCGTCAATACGCAAATTATCGGCAACCATTTCCGCCTCAACGAGGTTCTTTTTATTGCCAGGATAGCGCACCGTTGCCAGTGCATCCAGAATCAATTTAGGATAAATAGTCATTTTATTTACTGTTTTTTTACGATTTACTAATTACTATCTTACTTACAGCTCCTACTTGCTATTTACTGGTTTGAAGCCCGCTGCGCTTGCTGCGGTTGTAACTGCGGTACTCATCCAGCTCTATTTCCACATCGGGCTCCTGTAATTCCCCGCACTGCGGAAGCAAGAATTTGATGTACTTAATGGTCAGCCCGCGATCCAGCCACTGTTGTTCATAATAAGTACGGATACCCAAAATGTCGTCCACCCAACCGGAGTGATAGAGGTCGTCGGTGATAAACTCTACCGGCAGCCCGTTCTTCTCAACCATATATTTGGTATAGGTAAACATAAAGTTACTGTCAGTCTTTACATGAATTGTACCTCCGTCTTTCAGGAACCTGCGGTAGCGCTCCATAAAGAAAGTGGACGTCAGTCGTTTGGTGGCCTTCTTCATCTGCGGATCGGAGAAAGTAAGCCATATCTCGCTCACCTCACCCGGCGCAAAGAAACGGTCTATGATTTCAATATTGGTGCGCAAGAAAGCGACATTCTTCATGCCCGCCTCCAAAGACTCGGTAGCCCCCGTCCACATGCGGGCGCCCTTTATATCCACACCGATGAAGTTCTTATCGGGAAACATACGTCCCAGCCCCACTGTATACTCTCCACGACCACAACCCAGTTCCAATACAATCGGATTATCGTTCTTGAAAAACTGCTGATGCCAGTTTCCCTTCATGTCAAACGGAACATTATCCACCGCCGAATACGGATATTCAAAAACATGCGGATACCTCGCCATATCGGCAAACTTCTCTAATTTATTCTTTCCCATTCGTATGTTTTAAAGTATTTCTATCCGACCGGTATAATTATAAAAGGTCCGGTCGCCAAAGCATTGATGAAACAATGCATATTTATCGGTGCCCGTACAATGACACACACCCAGCCGTTGCGGCAAACGTTCTTCAAAGAAACGGGCAATCACTTCAAACTTCTCTTTTGCAGCATTACGGATATGGAATCCGCCCAATACCAGCTTCAGTGAGGCCTGCGGAAAATACTCTTGTACCCTGCGGATTATATTTGTAATTCCCCGATGCGAACAGGCGCTCAAAACAGACACCTCATCACCTTGCTTCAGCACTAACGCCAATTCGTCCGTAAAAGTGTCAGCCTGCTTTCTCCCTTCCACCAATGTGAAGAAATGTTCAAAATGCGTGTCCTCCTCATCGGCAATGGGCCACTGCGGAAAGACAAATACGCCGGGACACAGCCCTGTGACTTCTTCCACAAAGCGGAAACGGGTTCTATCCAAAGCATCCGGACGCATCACCCCGTTTTCACGCTCTTCTTTGAACTTCGGAAAGAAGAGCTCTTTCTTGCAGATCACCTTCGCCTTGTGGTTCATTGCAAGAAAGTGATGCAAGCCGCCCGTATGGTCGCGATGTCCATGCGACAGTACCAGAAAGTCCACATCACCCAAGTCAATCCCAAGTGCTCCGGCATTCCGTATAAAAAGGTCGGAGGCCCCGGTGTCGAACAGCAGGCGATGCTCACCCGTATCAACAAGCAGGGAAAGCCCATGCTCTCCCTGTAATCCCTTGCCGTAAACCGAATTTTCAACAAGGGTTGTAATCTTTATACTCATGCGTCATTCTACGATCGTTACCCAACCATGCGTATCGGGCTCGTCACCGTATTGAATGCCACGCAACTTATTGTATAACTTCGTGCAGACAGGGCCCGGCTTACCGTCTTTAGCAATTACATACGACTTACCGTTCTCTACATCGTCGATGCGTTCAATCGGACTGATAACGGCAGCCGTACCGCAAGCCCCCGCTTCCTCGAAAGTCAGCAGTTCTTCTTCCGGCACCGGACGGCGCTCTACCTTCATACCCATATCTTCGGCCAATTGCATCAGGCTCTTGTTCGTAATGGACGGAAGGATGGAAGTGGACTTCGGAGTGATGTAAGTATTGTCTTTAATACCGAAGAAATTGGCAGCACCGCACTCGTCGATGTATTTCTTTTCTTTGGCATCCAGATAGAACTCGCAGGCATAGCCCAAGTCGTGCGCTTTCTTATTTGCACGCAGACTGGCAGCATAATTACCGCCTACCTTATAGATACCTGTGCCCAAAGGCGCGGCGCGGTCGAACTCGCGAATAATAACGTACGGATTGGTTGAGAATCCTCCCTTGAAGTAAGGACCTACCGGCGTTACGAATACAACAAACAAGTATTCTTTTGCCGGGTGTACCCCAACCTGCGCCCCGGTACCTATCAGCAAGGGACGGATATAGAGGGAAGCTCCCGATTCGTAAGGCGGAATAAAACGTTCATTCAGCTTCACCACCTTAAGGATAGCCTCTTTAAAACGTTCCGTCGGCAACTCCGGCATCAGGATGCCGCGACAGGTGGACTGCAAGCGAGCCGCATTCTCCTCCAGACGGAAAATACGAACCTTACCGTCCTTGCCACGAAACGCTTTCAATCCCTCAAAAGCTTCCTGACCATAGTGCAGACAAGTGGCAGCCATGTGCATAGGAATAGTCTCCTCGCTGCATACTTCCAATGCGCCCCACTGTTCATTACGATAGTAAATTCTCACATTGTAATCTGTCTTCATATAGCCGAACGGCAGATTAGCCCAATCCAGTTCTTTCATATCTCTTAAAATATTAGTTGCTATTATGTACAATCAGCAACAAAAATAGTTTTTATTCTTCACATTCCCGCTTCTCTGCCAGTAATTTTTCAATTTCCTTATCAGCTTTGGTCAGTTTGTCGCTGCAAAACGCTATTATTTCATTGGCTTCCTTAATTTTTTCGGCAAGCATGTCTATTTCCAACTCATTATTGTCTATCTGGTCGACAATCTTCTCCAGACGTTCCATTGCTTGGGAATAAGTTTCCTTTTTCTTGGGTGTAGGCATAGGGCTATGTATTTTTTGACGATTTATTAGTTACTGTTGAAATGAGCTCCCCCTGATACAAACGGGTAGTGATTTCATCTCCCTCGTTCAGAGAGGAAACGTTCTTTACAATCCTCCCGTTCTTCAGCGTTATGCTGTAACCGCGGGCCAGCTGCTTCTCCGGCAACACATCCGTCAAGCGTTGCTGAAGCAGTTCGAGCCGGTGATGATGACGGGACAAGGAAGACGTTGCCGCCTGCACAATGTCCTTGCTGACTGTGAGCAAAGCAAACTTCGCATCCGATATATACCTGTAAGCGGCCGAAGGGATACGGTTCCTGTACGACACCAACTTCCGGTGCTCCTGTGCCAACAACTCCCGGACACCTCCGTATAAGCGTCCGGCAAGCATCTCCAGTTCTTCGGCAGCATCATTCATGCAGCCTATCAGGAATTCCGCGGCAGCAGTAGGAGTCTTGACGCGGGTATGGGCCACAGAATCAAGCACCGTATCATCGCGTTCATGCCCGATACCCGTTATAACAGGCAAAGGAAACTGCGCACAGGCAGCCGCAAGCAGATAAGTGTCAAACCCTGAAAGGTCGGAAGTCGCCCCGCCGCCCCGGATAATGACCACTACATCAAAACTCTCCAAACGTGAATTTATCTTGTCTAAAGCTGCCAAAACGGACTCCTCCACACGATCGCCCTGCATCAATGCCGGAAAAAGCTCCGTATAGAAGTAGAAACCTCCCGGATTGTTCTTCAACTGGTGGCAGAAGTCACCATACCCGGCAGCCGTTGAAGAAGAAATAACGGCAACGCGCTGCGGCAGGCGGGGAATGTCGAGTTCCTTATTGAGCAGAAGCACCCCTTCTTCTTCCAGTTGCTTCAGAATCTCCTTACGACGACGGGCCATGTCGCCCAACGTATAGGTAGGATCGATGTCCTGCACCGTAAGGCTATATCCATAAAGTTCGTGAAAGCTGACTGTGACCTGCACCAGTACTTTGATGCCCGACACAAATGCCTGTCCGGTGGCTTCCTCAAAATAGGGTTTCAACAAACGGAACACATTCGACCAGATTGTCCCTCTTGCTTTAGCTATCAGGCTGTTGCTGCGAGCGTCTTTCTGCACAAATTCCAAGTAGCAGTGCCCCGTACTGTTGGTGCGCACATCGCTTAGCTCCGCCTGTATCCAATAAGTGTCGGGCAGACACTGCTCCAAGCTGCGACGCACCAGGACATTCAAGTCATATAGCGACAATGCATCCATTTCCTTCATTCAGCTTAAAGGCCTTGGTTATCCGCCTTTTCTTTATAATCAGTATATGCTTTCCACATATCGGGCACGCCATAACCATAGATATTATCCGGATATCCGGCACGATCACCGGAAGCGCGGACTAATTCGAGCAGCTCTTTCGCTGTCAGTCCGGGGCACGCCTGCCATAAGCAAGCCACCATGCCACACATGACCGGCGAAGAAAAAGAAGTCCCGTTGGCCTTGCCCTGGTTTCCGTCCGTACGAATCACGTCCGCTCCTTCGCCTACGGCCACTACATCCGGCTTAATCCGGTTATCGGCCGTATTGCCGATGGAAGAGAACGGAGCCAGCAACGCCTGCTTGTTCACAGCTCCCACCGTCAGCACATTCTCGGCATCTCCCGGCGGGGTTATTTTCTTCCAGGAACCCATTCCCGAATTACCGGCACTGCACACCAGCACCATACCCTTATCGGCTATACGCGATGCCTGACGGGACATCAGGGAGTGATGTCCGTCCAAATCGCGATATCTGTAATTCTTCGATTTGTCATCGAAAGAGTAGTATCCCAACGAAGTATTAAGCACATCCACCCCCACACTGTCGGCAAACTCTACGGCAGCAGCCCAATAGTCCTGCTCCACCAGATGTTCGGAAACCTCATCCTCACTGCGAAGCAACCAGAAAGAGGCTTCGGGTGCAGTTCCCGTCATAATGCCCGGCCGGTTCATTCCGATGCAGGAAAGCACACTCAGTCCATGACTGCTCCCGGCAAACAAATCCGCCTGAGGGTCGACAAAGTCCTTTGTCCCCAATACACGAATATTCTGCATCGCTGTTATCTTATCCAGATTATGGAATCCGGCATCAATAACGGCAATGGTCATTCCCTGCCCCTTGAATCCGGCATCGTGCAGTTTGTCCCCGTTGCTCAGTTGGATTTGAGTAATGGCAGGGCCATAAATGCTGTCGGTATATATCTTAGGTGCATTAATTACGGAATCGCGCATGCCCGCTACTATCTCTCCATCCATTTTAGGGGCAGTCCACACTTTCTCCGTAGCGCGTACAAAGGGCAACGCGGCAATACGGCCTATCAAGGCGGAGTCGTTGCAGGAGACCGTAACAAAGTTCTCCCATTTTCCGGTGACAACAACATTCACTCCCTGCCTGCGTATCTCATCAATATATTTACGACAGACCGGAAGGTCGGTAGAATCGACCGCCAGATTCTGCTTCCGACGCCTGTCAATGGCTTTCTGTGAAAGGAACTGTTCCGGATGTTCCAGCGAATAAATGGTGGCAGCCTTGTCCCTCAAACTTATACGATACTTCAGCGTATCCTGTGGCTGTGCCGATGCACCTGCCGCAAGCAGTGCTAAAGCCGAAAGAATAATAAATCTTTTCCCCATTGGTCTCTCTTAATTTTCAATTATCCAAATACATACCGATTCCACGTTGCGAGGCAATGAACGAACCGCCTACCACCCTCTTTCCGACGTAGAACACAGCAGACTGTCCGGGAGCAATGGCAGACGCTTCCGTCTGAAAGTGCACCAGCAGCCGCCCGTCCTCCAAACGTTTCACCGAACAGGCAATGGGCTTGCTGCGATAACGGATGCGGACCGTCAGCTCCTCATTTCCAAATACCTCCGCCTCGTCGATCAGGTTGTCTTGCTCCGCCAACATATATTCCGTCTTGAGCTGTTCGGCATCGCCCAGCATCACCGTATTCTTCTGCGGATTGATTTTCAACACATAAGCCGGCTTGCCCAATGCTATCTCCAGCCTCTTCCGCTGTCCGACGGTGTAGTAAGGAAAACCTTTATGCTCTCCCAGCTTCACTCCTTCCGAATTCACAAACCAGCCCGGACCGACTTCCTTGTCTATTTCAGGAGAATATTCGCGCAGAAAGTCCCGGTAATCCCCTTTTATGAAACACACTTCCATACTCTCGCCCTCTTCCGCCTTCAGCGCATAGCCTTTGCCACGCAGATAATCGCGCACCTGCAATTTTGTATATGTACCCAGCGGAAAAAGGCAACGTCTCAAGACATCCTGCCCCAGTCTCCAAAGAAAATAAGACTGGTCTTTCTTTTCATCATCTCCGGCAACTATATATATTTTCCCGTTCCGTTCTTCCAAACGGGTATAATGTCCGGTAGCGATGTACCGGCAATCCAGCCTGTCCGCCCATTCCGTAAGGATGCGGAACTTAAACAACGGGTTGCACATCACACAAGGATTGGGCGTCCGCCCCTGCCTGTATTCGTCAATAAAGTTCCGGACAATCACTTCGCGGAAAGCCTTGCGCTCATCTGCCACATAATGCTCAATGCCCATGCTTTGGGCAAGCTGACGGGCCTCCGACGGCTCGTCGCCCCACACCCACATCGTAAGGCCGACAATTTCGTACCCCTGCTCCCGCAGCATCAAACATGTAGCGGTACTGTCAATACCACCGCTCATTCCAACCAACACTCGCTTCTCTGCCTTGTTCATATCCCGGATATCCATTGTTTAGCTTACAAAAATACAGGTTTTTAAGTAGAAGACAGAGAAAAGGCATACCTTTTTAGCATGAGTTCACATTGTAGTGTACTAAATAAGTTGACAACTTCGTTTGTTATACCTAAGTTAGTTAACTCAATATATTTTAAACCCTAAATAAGTTCACTTATCCCTTTTTAATTCCTGAATAAGTTGTCTTTTTAAAGATGTTACAAACATATATATCTTTTCTTACAAATGCAAGACTTTGTACTATACCCCCTAAGCGTGACGGGAACCGCGTTCTTTGTAACAAAAACGAAACATGTATGACATAAAAACATAACACGTATGACCGTATCTTTGCGCCGTAAACAAATCGACAACAACAAATCATGAGAAAAAGCGCATTAATACTGCTCATCACCCTGCTGCCACTTACAGCAAATGCCCAAAGTTCCTATAACAACGAAGACGGAAAGAAGATAGACAAAGACAAACTGGAGACAAAAGACTATCTGCCCGAAGTGCATGGAACAATACGCGCCAAATACGAACATCAGACCACTATGGGAGCCGGACGTTTCGAAGTGCGCAACGCACGTATCAGCCTCACCGGCAACATCCTGCCGATTGTTGCCTACAAAGCCGAAATAGACCTGTCGGACGAGGGAAGCATCAAAATGCTGGATGCTTATGCCCGCCTGTTCCCTGCAAAGGGACTGACGGTGACTGCCGGGCAAATGCGCGTACCGTTCACCATTGACGCCCACCGCTCGCCACACCAGCAATATTTCGCCAACCGTTCCTTCATCGCCAAACAGGTGGGCAACGTGCGCGATGTAGGCGTCACGCTAGGATACACCCTGCCTACCGACCTGCCCATTACGGTGGAAGGCGGACTTTACAACGGTTCGGGACTCACCAACCAAAAAGAATGGCACAAAGAGGTTAATTACTCCGCCAAAGCCCGGTTCCTTTTCACCGAAGGCCTGAACCTGACACTAAGCGTGCAGAGCATCCAACCGGAAGAAGTACGTATGCAATCCTACGACATCGGCGCCTACTACGAAACCGTTTCCATATCGAAGGCGAATACTTGTACAAGCAATATTCCGACAACGCTTTCAAAGATGTACACGCCGTCAACACCTTCATCAACTACGACCTGCCTCTACGAAAAGTATTCAACAAGATGTCTTTCCTGCTACGCTACGACATGATGACCGACCAGAGCGACGCCAAAACCGCCGATGAGGAAACCGGTGCACTGGCAACCACCGACTACAAACGCCAACGCCTGACGGGCGGCATCACCTTCAGCCTCAGCAAGGCATTCCGCACAGACCTCCGGCTGAACTACGAGAAATACTTCTATGCCAAAAACAGCATAGCGAAAGAGTCGGAACAAGACAAAATCGTACTGGAGCTAATGGTGAGATTTTAACTGCCGGAAGAGTTGCATATCTACCGCAAAATCCGTATATTTGGAATAAGCAAAGCAACGATGTATGGCCAATCCGCTTATTCCGGGCATCAGTGCCACAGAGCAAGACTTGTTGTATAAAAAGCTAAGTATATACAACCAGAAGAAAGCTTCTTTCAAAGAAGCCGGCGCTTATCTTGTGGTATTGCCGAGAACGGATTATCCCCGGTATTCCCTTTGGGTGTACTCCCCCCTGCCCGAAAGGCAATCCATCTTTTATATCTTCGATTTGAACGAGGATGTACACGAAGCCTTGCGGATAGCAAGTACGCTATGCTATTACTCCCTGCGTCCTTTACTCTTAGTGGAATACAACGCCAAGCGGATGCAGAACAGGGGCGACGACATTATCTCTTTCGGCAAATATCATGGGCATTATCTGCACGAGATTCTCCGGATAGATCCTGGTTATCTCACTTGGATAGCTTTTAAGTTCACTCCCCGGATACCCAAGCAGGAACGTTTCGTACAAATCGCCGGAGTATACCATTCCGTATACATCGACATCCTGCAACGAAAAGCCAGACAGCCCTCTGCCGGACGTTTTCTGGGCAAGGAAGGGGAGAAAGTGGAGAATCTCACATTGACCGTTCTCAATGTCCGTCTGGAGGACGATCCTTATAAGACGCAGGTCAAGGGTACAACCCCGTATTTTTATGTCCGCCAAATCTTCATTACTTGATTTCGTTAAAGTTCAGTCTGTTAAACATCACGGCCAGATGGGCATAAAGGGAAGTGTTCTGCACGACAATGTTCTCGGGAACACGGATACGGAACGGGGTGAAGTTCCATACGGCCTTGATACCACCCTCAACCATGGAATCCGTTATCTGCTGGGCTATTTCGATAGGAACCGTCAGCACGCCTATATTGACATCGTACTCCTGCATCTTCTGCTTGAACTTGTCCGAGTGATAGATGGGGATGCCGCTCAGTGTCGTACCCACCAGTTCAGGCTTCACATCGAAAGCAGCTACTATCTCCAAACCGAAATGGCTCAGACCCGAGTCGCGCAGCAAAGCACCTCCCAAGCTTCCGACACCGAACAGAAAGGCTTTGTGTATATTGGTAAATCCCAGGAAATCCTCCAGTACAGCTATCAGCGTGTCCACCTCATATCCCACACGCGTACGGCCCGAGATATTAACATACGAAAGGTCTTTGGCAATCTGTGAAGCATCAATATTGATTTCCTTGGAAATCTGGGTGGATGATACGAATCGTTCCCCCTTTTGTTTCAGCAACTTTACATTGGAAAGGTACCACGGAAGCCGGCGCAAAGTAGGTTCCGGCACCTTCATGGTTTCTTTTTTCTGTAACGGACTGCTCATAGTTTCTTATTTAAGTTCTCAATATTGCGATTGACAAAAGTAGTGCTTTTTTTCTAATCAGTAACACGGATGCAACAAAAGCTTAACATAATTTCTAATTGCATAATTCCACATAATATCGTACTTTTGGGAAGTTTTTTAAAAAGTATGAAGAATAATGATTGGAAAGAACGGTTGAATATAGTCTATTCCACCAACCCGGACTACAAATATGAGATGAATGACGATGAGGAGCAAGCTACCCTCCCCCCTGCACAACAACGCTTGCGCGTGCAGCTGGACCGCAAGAACCGGGGCGGCAAAGTCGTCACTCTTGTCACCGGTTTCGTGGGCACCGACAATGGCCTGAAAGAACTGGGCAAATTGCTGAAAAGTAAATGTGGAGTGGGTGGAAGTGCCAAAGATGGAGAAATCATTGTGCAGGGCGACTTCAAACAGCGTGTCATTGACCTGCTGAAAGCTGAAGGATACACGCAAACCAAGCCCGTGGGATAAACGCATCATCCGTCTCACTGCAACTGTAGAGGCATAAAAAAGTGACCGTTTAGGAATTCAACTCCATATACGGCCACTTCTTTTTATAGAATCGTTTCTAAGCGGAATTATTCAGCGCGCAAAGTAAAACGTTTGAAGTCAACAACCTTCAATTCAGGATCAGCTTCTTTCAAGACTTCTCTAACTGTCTTCTTGCCGTCCATGATGTCTTCCTGGTTCAGCAAGCAAACTTCTTTCAAGAACTTGCCAAGACGGCCCTTAGCAATATTCTGAATCATTTGTTCAGGCAGATGTGCAGCTTTCTCGGCAGAAACAGTAGCAATGATTTCCTTTGCCTTTGCCACGTCTTCAGCAGTAATCCAGCCTTTGGCCATGTTGCTTTCCATGTGGTCTTCGCTGTCCACGTGAGCCGGGTTGATACCAGCCTTCTTCAAAGCGGCCTCAACAGCCTTCTGTACCTGTTCAGCTTTTGTCTTCTCGATAGCAACATCTATTTCCTTCTGCTTGATTTCTTCAGATACGCCATCTTCGTCTACTGCAATCGGGTTCATGGCAGCAATCTGCATGGCAATCTGCTTAGCCAGTCCTTCTTCAACAGCCTTGTTGAAAGCAACAATAGTGCAGAGGCCATTTCTGTTCATGTGGTTATAAACCACAGTGCTTGCACCTTCTACAGTCATGTAACCATCCAACTCCATCTTCTCGCCAGTGATACCGCTACGGTCTGTTACAGCATCCTGTACAGTACCGTTGCCCATCGGCAGAGCTTTTACTTCGTCCAGAGTCTTGCACTTGTTAGCTACGGCAAGGTCCAGAATGTCCTGAGTCAATTTCACGAAATCAGCATTCTGAGCCACGAAGTCAGTTTCGCACTTCAAAGCGATGATAACGGCAAAGTCACCCGTAGTCTTAGCCAGCACACAGCCTTCAGAAGCCTCGCGATCTGAACGCTTAGCTGCAACAGCTTGTCCCTTCTTACGGATAATTTCCATTGCCTTGTCGAAATCGCCTTCAGCTTCAGTCAAAGCATTTTTGCAATCCATCATACCAGCACCGGTCATCTTGCGGAGCTTGGTTATATCAGCCATACTTACAGCCATAATATCTTTTTATTTTAATTGTTAATAATATCCTTATAAAGTAATTGAGAGTTGAGAATAGAGAATTGAGAATTGCCGTAAAGTAACTCTCAACTTTCAATTCTCAACTCTCCAGTATGAATTAAGCCTCTTCGTCTTCCTTCATGAAAGCAGCAGCCTTAGCGGCATTGATTGCTTCCTCGTCGGACTTGTCGAGTCTTGCTTTTGCAGCTTTCTTCTTGCCTTTGTTGGCAGGAGCTTCACCGGCAGCTTCCATATCCACCTTTTCAGCCTTACGCTCTTCCAGACCTTCCTGCATAGCAGCGCAGCAAGCATCAAGAATAACTTCTACTGACTTAGTAGCGTCATCATTTGCCGGGATTACGAAATCGATATTCGTAGGATCGGAGTTTGTATCAACGATACCGAATACGGGAATCCCCAGACGGTTAGCTTCACGAACTGCGATGTTTTCCTTCATTACGTCGATAACGAACAGAGCAGACGGCAGACGAGTCAGGTCAGCGATAGAGCCCAAAGTCTTGTCCAACTTTGCACGTTGACGTGAAATCTGAAGAATTTCTCTCTTGGAGAGGTTTGAATAGGTACCGTCGCTTGTCAACTTGTCGATGGTAGCCATCTTCTTGACAGCCTTACGGATAGTCGGGAAGTTAGTCAACATACCACCCGGCCAACGCTCGATTACATAAGGCATATTTACAGATGCAGCCTTGTCGGCAACCACCTGCTTAGCTTGTTTTTTAGTAGCAACAAACAGGACTTTCTTTCCTGATTTAGCGATTTGCTTCAAAGCTTCAGCAGCTTCATCAATTTTAGCAACCGTCTTGTTGAGGTCAATGATGTGAATACCATTGCGCTCCATGAAGATATAAGGAGCCATTGCAGGGTTCCACTTTCTTTTCAAGTGACCGAAGTGGCAACCGGCTTCCAATAATGTATCAAAATTTGTTCTAGACATTTTCTTTTAATCTATTAATCGTTTACTTTCTTTTTTGTTTCTTCTAAACCAACCGCCGGGTAGCCTATCTGAATGAAGAGTCCCGGTAGTTTAGATACTAAACGCCTTTTCAGTTGAGAGTTGAGAGGTGAAAGTCGAGAATTAAGCAACTTGTCCGCCCCAACCGTTCTCCAACTCTTAACGTTTACTGAACTGGAATCTACGACGTGCTTTCGGTTGTCCCGGTTTCTTACGTTCAACAGAACGAGGATCACGAGTCATGAAACCTTCAGAACGGAGAGCAGCCTTGTCCTCAGCATTGATTTTCACCAGTGCGCGGGCAATTGCCAAACGCAATGCCTGAGACTGGCCGGTGAAACCGCCACCGCAGAGATTAACTTTGATGTCGTACTTTTCAGCAACACCCAGCTTATTCAACGGTTGTTTAACTACATACTGAAGAATGCTTGATGGAAAGTACTCTGCGAGGTCTCTCTTGTTAATAGTAATCTTTCCAGTACCTTCGCTTACGAAAATACGTGCAATTGCACTTTTACGTCTGCCTAATGCATTTACTACTTCCATTATCTCTTATTTAAGTGCGTTAATATCAATCATTTTCGGGCTCTGAGCTTCGTGCTTGTGCTCACTGCCGGCATATACATACATATTACCCAGCAATTTTGCGCCCAACTTGTTCTTAGGCAACATACCCTTTACTACTTTTCTCAGTAACTTGTCATCACCGTTCGGTTTTGCCTGCAAACGGGCAGGAGTGATTTCTCTCTGACCGCCGGGATAGCCTGTATATGACAGATATACCTTGTCATTCCACTTGTTACCGGTTAATTTTACTTTGTCGGCATTGATAATGATCACATTATCGCCACAATCTACGTGAGGGGTAAAGTTTGGTTTATACTTTCCTCTCAACAGTTTCGCAACTTTTGCGCCCAGACGACCCAATACCTGGTCTGTAGCGTCAACAATGACCCATTCTTTAGTCACTGTAGCTTTGTTTGCAGAAATGGTCTTGTAACTTAAAGTATCCACTCTTAATTGTTTTTTAAAATGTTACTACTAAATTTTTTCTTCACCGCAAGCCAGTCATCCCGGACAATGGGAGATTAACTCGCTATGAATTAAATGCTTATCCTTTTGAGATAATAATCGGCTTGCAAAGGTACGGTTTTTCTTAGAACTGGCAAAAGTTTTCCACTTTTTTTTAGAGAGCCACTTGGCTGATATACAACAGACAAAGTTATCCTGCGGAGAAAGGGAAGAATCTCCGCAGAACAACTCTTTATGATGCGGCCTTCATCGGTCGGTGCCGTCATAGAAGGCTTTCAAAGCTGCATGAGAAAGAAACGGGAAAGAGAAAGAAATATCAACGGACAAGGTCTTCGGGAAATTTTGCAGGCATGCCCACCCGCTTCCATGTTTCATGGAACCATGTATTCAGTTCATTACCATTCAAGTCCTTAGCTATAAAATACTTCAGGTACATTACCCCGTCGTCCCCTATTTCAAACTCCAGTATATTGTCTTTATGGTCCAACATGGGCAAATGGATGTTTTTCTCAATGCTTTCCTTATAGGAATTATCCGTCAGCTGCTGATAAGTCCCATATCCAGTGATGATGGCATCTTTGCCTGGAATAATTGTAAAATTGACAATACGGCCGTCATCACTCAGCACTTTAAAGGTGTTACTCGGTTTCAATATCCCGGGAACATCCGGGATTTCAGACACATAATGACATAACTGCCAAATTCCTGCCAGTTCCGCAGGCCTAAACTCTGCGCTCTCCTGCGCATTGGCTCCCGCTACCGCAAGCAGCACCGCTGCCAGCATGGTAAAGAAATAGTTCCGTTTCATATTCGTATGATGTTGGTTAACGTTATGTCGTTCCGCTAGACACAAATATAAAGATTTATTTTGAGATTATAACATTTTTGGGTATAAAAAAACCGCACAAACAACAGAATGTTTGTGCGGATGATTTTATCCAGTTTGTATATTCCGAAACTTAGAACTCGGCGTTGCGCGGCGTACGCGGAAACGGTATGACATCACGGATATTCGTCATGCCCGTAACGAACAGCAGCAAGCGCTCAAAGCCTAAACCGAACCCGGAGTGGGGACATGTACCGAACTTACGGGTATCGAGATACCACCACATATCCTTCATCGGAATGTGAAGTTCGTCAATACGCGTCATCAGCTTGTTGTAATCCGATTCACGTTCGGAACCGCCAATGATTTCCCCAATCTTCGGGAAGAGCACATCCATGGCACGCACCGTCTTGCCGTCTTCGTTCTGCTTCATATAGAACGCCTTGATCTCCTTCGGATAATCCGTCAGGATAACCGGACGCTTGAAGTGGTCTTCCACCAGATAGCGCTCGTGCTCGGAAGCCAAGTCAACCCCCCAGTATACAGGGAACTCAAACTTATGACCTTTGGCAACGGCCTCTTCCAGTATCTTGATACCTTCCGTATAGGGCAGGCGCACGAAGCTTTCTTTCAAGACACCTTGCAGACGTTCAATCAATCCCTTATCAAACATGTCATTGAGGAACTTCACATCGTCGGCACAGTTGTCCAAAGCCCACTGCACACAATATTTGATGAAGTCTTCCGCCAGGTCCATATTGTCCGTAATATCATTGAACGCCACTTCCGGCTCAATCATCCAGAACTCTGCCAAGTGGCGGGGAGTATTGGAATTCTCGGCACGGAACGTAGGACCGAATGTATAGATGGCTCCCAATGCAGTAGCGGCAAGTTCGCCTTCCAACTGTCCGGAAACCGTCAGGCTAGCCTGCTTTCCGAAGAAGTCATCATCGTAAATAATGGAACCATTCTCGTCCTTCTTCAAGTCATACAGATTCTTTGTAGTTACCTGGAACATCTGGCCTGCGCCTTCGCAGTCGGAAGCCGTGATAATCGGAGTATGAAAATAGAAGAATCCTCTGTCACGAAAGAACTTATGGATGGCAATCGCCATATTGTGACGAATACGGAACACCGCCCCGAACGTATTGGTACGGGGACGCAGATGGGCTATCTCACGGAGAAACTCCATGGAATGACCTTTCTTCTGCAACGGATACGTGTTATCGCAAGTTCCCAGCACTTCGATTTCGCGGGCCTGCACTTCGGCCTTCTGACCGGAACCGACAGATTCCGTCAGCACACCGTTTACGCTCAAACAAGCACCGGTAGTAATCTCTTTCAGCATCTCCTCATCGAAGTTACCCAAGTCTACTACAATCTGCACATTATTTATTGTAGAACCGTCATTCAGCGCGATAAAATTAACTTGCTTACTACCTCTGCGGGTGCGAACCCAGCCTTTCACGTTGACCATAGCGCCAAAATCTTCACGCTTCAGCAGGTCAACAATCTTTGTTCTACTGATCTTTTCCATAAAACAGTTATTATACCTTATTATATATTACTCGAAAGAACCCATGCGCAGGAAGTTCACCTCTTGCTCCGTGAGGTAACGCCATTCGCCGCGGCGCAAGCCTTTCTTGGTTAAGCCGGCAAAAAACACACGGTCCAGTTTCATCACCTTGTATCCCAGCGATTCGAAGATACGACGCACGATACGGTTCTTACCGGAGTGAATTTCAATGCCGACATCATCTTTCTTTACGTCATCCGTATAGCTAATGGCATCTGCATGGATTTCTCCGTCATCCAGTTGAATACCGGCCGCAATCTGCTCCATATCGGCTTTTGTCAGATTCTTGTCCAAATGCACATGATATATTTTCTTCTTCAGATACTTGGGATGCGTCAGCTTGGAAGCCAAGTCACCATCGTTTGTCAGCAGCAATACACCTGTAGTATTGCGGTCCAGACGACCTACCGGATAAATGCGTTCGTTGCAAGCGCCCTTCACCAAATCCATCACCGTGCGACGTGCTTGGGGGTCATCCGAAGTAGTCACAGTATCTTTCGGCTTGTTCAGCAGGACGTAAATCTTACGTTCTATGCTGACCGTCTGGTCGTGGAACTTCACTTCATCACCGCGCTTAATCTTGGTTCCCAATTCCGTCACCACCTCTCCGTTTACAGAAACGACTCCGGCAGTGATGAATTCATCAGCCTCGCGACGGGAGCAAACACCGGCATTGGCCAGGAATTTGTTCAAGCGGATAGGCTCGTTCGGGTCCACAAACTGCTCCTTATATTCTATCTGTTTCTTCTTGCTGTACTTAGCATTGGGGTCATAATCGGCCGAACGACGGACTGGACGGCTATAGCTGTCTCTGTTGCCGTATCCGCCAGGTCTTCCACCACCCGAATTGAAGCGTGGACGATAAGGACGGTCACCACCCTCATTATTGTAGCGAGGACGCTGCAGACGGTCGCCATCTTCGCTGTTATAGCGCGGACGATAGGGACGGTCCGTATTATAAGAACGGTCGCTGTTATAAGGACGTTGCGGACGGTCACCACCCTCATTGCCATAACGCGGGCGCTGCGGACGGTCACTATTATAAGGGCGTTGCGGACGGTCGCCACCTTCGCTGTTATAGCGCGGACGGTAAGGACGGTCACCCGAATTGTTTCCATAAGGGCGTTGCGGACGGTCGCCGCCTTCGCTGTTATAGCGCGGACGATAGGGACGGTCGCCATTATCGTTATTGTAACGAGGACGCTGCGGACGGTCACCATTGTCCGCACCAGGATTAAAGCGCGGGCGATAAGGGCGGTCACTGTTATAAGGACGCTGCGGGCGGTCCCCGTTTTCACTGTTAAATCTGGGGCGATAAGGACGGTCGCCATTATCACGGTTGTAAGACGGACGGCTGTAGCCACCTTCCTTGTTAAATTGGTTACCATCACGGCCGGCGCCTGAGTTCTCCTCTGCGGAAGAAGCATCACGCCAAGTTTCGTTTTCTGTACTCATTGTTTTTTATTCGAATAAAATTAAACCTACTGGCCTCACGGCCATTCATTGTCTCTATTATACCTTGAATTTTATATGTTTCTATAACAATTGCCGGAGTAAAAAGTTGAAATTCCTCCGGTACACTTCTGTGGTTGCTTAAATTCCCGTATAAGTATGGGGGGTAATCACCCGCAATTCTTTCTTTATCTCTTCACTTACATTCAGTCCCTCTATAAATTCCTTGATAGACGCTTCCGTAATGGCCTGATTGGTACGGGTCAACGCTTTCAACGCTTCATAAGGATGCGGATAGGCCTCGCGGCGCAGAATGGTCTGGATAGCCTCGGCCACCACGCTCCAGCAATTGTCCAGGTCACGGTAGATGGCCGGTTCGTTCAACAGCAACTTACGCAAACCCTTCAAAGAACTTTGTATGGCAATAATGATATGCCCGAACGGCATACCCACATTGCGGAGCACGGTAGAGTCCGTCAAGTCACGCTGCAAACGGGAAACCGGCAGTTTTACCGCCAAGTGCTCAAGAATAGCATTCGCCATGCCCAGGTTTCCTTCCGCATTTTCAAAGTCAATCGGGTTCACCTTGTGCGGCATCGCGCTGGAGCCCACCTCACCGGCTTTAATCTTCTGCTTGAAATATTCCATAGAGATATATTGCCAGAAGTCGCGATTCATATCAATCATCACCGTATTGATGCGCTTCATGGCATCAAAGATGGCAGACAGATTATCGTAATTGGATATCTGGGTAGTATACTCCTCGCGTTCCAAGCCAAGCTTTTCGGAAACGAACTTATTGCCGAATGCCTTCCAGTCATATTCCGGATAAGCCACATGATGGGCATTGTAATTACCCGTAGCGCCACCGAACTTTGCTGTCACCGGACAAGCCTTCAGCGTTGCCAACTGGCGTTCCAGACGGTAGACAAACACCATTACCTCCTTGCCCAAACGGGTAGGCGAAGCCGGTTGTCCGTGTGTCTTGGCAAGCATGGGGATAGCGGCCCACTCTTCCGCATAAGCACGGAGCTGCGCTATCAGTTCCTCTATTTGAGGATAGTACACCTGCTCCAGCGCCTCCTTTACAGACAAAGGAACAGACGTATTGTTGATATCTTGTGAAGTCAGGCCAAAATGGATGAACTCCTTATAGTCGTCCATACCACCCAACTTGTCAAACTCTTCTTTTAAGAAATACTCCACAGCCTTCACATCATGGTTCGTCACGCTCTCAATATCCTTGATGCGTTGCGCGTCGGCTTCGGAGAAGTTACGGTAAATGTTTCTCAAGGTTTCGAAAACGCCCTTATCCACCCCTTTCAGTTGCGGCAAAGGCAGCTCACACAGCGTGATAAAGTATTCTATTTCAACTTGTACACGGTATTTAATCAGTGCAAATTCTGAAAAATAGGCAGCCAAAACATCCGTTTTGCCTCTGTATCGACCGTCAATCGGAGAGATTGCGGTAAGTAAATCAAGTTTCATACGTCGTATTATATGATAATTATCGGACTGCAAAATTACTGCTTTTTTCTGAGTAACAAGACATAAAGGATAAAGATTTTAAGAAAAGGAAGTTAACGGATAAAAAAATGGCCTTACAATCACTTGCAAGACCACCTTCGAATGAAAATTTCCAGTGGGCGTTGACGGATTCGAACCGCCGACCCTCTGCTTGTAAGGCAGATGCTCTGAACCAGCTGAGCTAAACGCCCTTTTGATGAACAAAAGTGCTTGGATTTTGTGTGGGCGTTGACGGATTCGAACCGCCGACCCTCTGCTTGTAAGGCAGATGCTCTGAACCAGCTGAGCTAAACGCCCGTACACTTCCGTTTCAAAAGCGATGCAAAGGTACAGCTTATTTTGACATTACCAAAATTTTTGCATAATATTTTTCGATATTTTTTTAGTCATTTAGCGACATACTCTGTTTTTCAAGCATTTAGTACGTTCACTTTTTTGCCTCATTTTTCCGGATAACCTTTGCCGGATTGCCAACGGCTATGCTATCGGATGGAATATCTTTCGTCACCACACTACCCGCACCGATGATACAACGGTCGCCGACGGTGACGCCCGGGCACAGAATGGCACCGCCGCCAATCCAGCAATCCTCTCCTATCGTCACCGGATAGGCATATTCCTTTTCCGTACGACGCTCGATATAATCCATCGGATGATGGGGAGTGTATATCTGTACGCATGGACCGACCAACGTATGGGCACCAATCGTGATATATCCCCCGTCCAGGAAAGTGCAATTGGCATTGACAAAGACATGCTCACCCAGCCGGATACCATCCCCATGGTCGCAATGGAACGGCGGACAGATGACGGACGTAGCGGGAATACCTGGCACCAGTTCCTCCAGCAAACTCCGGTAATCCTCATCGTAAGTACTCATCACACGCATTTTTGCCAGCAAGCGCTTGGCATGCTCGAACTTCACCTGTATCTCCGGAACGGACATATCCGCCAACTGGGAGCTACGCATTTTTTCCACTTCATTCATATTGTTTCTTCTTTTGATTCATACAGAGACTCAGCCCCGAACAAAAATACGGAAATAAACGCAGTATACCAAAAGAGCGGAAAACCTTTCGGCTTTCCGCTCCTGCAATCGTTTATAGAGCAAACAATTTATTTGTACTCCTGCCAGCTCTTAATCTGGATATCTTCCAGCTTCATTTCGCAGAATGCCTCGATAAAGGCACTTGCCAGGCGAGCATTGGTAATCAACGGAATGTTGTGGTCGATGGCACCGCGACGAATCTTGTAGCCATTGGTCAGCTCGCGTTTCGTATGGTTCTTCGGAATGTTGACAATCAGGTCGAAGGCATGGTCGGCAATCATCGTCATCACGTTGTTTTCCGCATCCGGGCGTTCATCCGGCCAGTAAACGGCTTCCGTCGTCACGCCATGGGCGTTGAGGAAAGCGGCTGTACCTGCCGTAGCATAAATCTTATAGCCTTTGGCAAAGAGCATGCGGCTGGCATCCAGCAAATCCACCTTGGACTTCATGGCTCCGGAGGAGAACATCACGCCCTTCTCGGGACGGGGGATTCTGAATCCGGTAGCAATCATGGCATTCAGCAATGCTTCGGAGAAGTCGTCGCCAATACAGCCTACCTCGCCCGTAGACGACATGTCCACACCCAATACCGGGTCTGCCTTGTGCAGACGGGAGAAGGAGAACTGGCTTGCCTTCACACCGATACGGTCGATGTCGAATGCCGACTTGTCCGGTTGTGTATAGGGAGCGTCCAGCATGATGCGGGTAGCAGTCTCGATGAAGTTACGCTTCAGCACCTTGGATACGAACGGGAAGCTGCGCGATGCACGGAGGTTACACTCGATAACCTTCACCTCGTTGTTGCGTGCCAGGAACTGAATATTGAAAGGACCGGAAATATTGAGTTCCTTCGCAATCTGGCGGCTGATTTTCTTGATGCGGCGTGCCGTTGCAAAGTAAATCTTCTGTGCCGGGAATACCAGCGTAGCGTCACCGGAGTGTACACCGGCAAACTCTACGTGCTCGGAGATGGCGTATTCCACCACTTCACCGTTTTGGGCAACAGCGTCGAACTCAATCTCCTTAGTGTTCTGCAAGAACTGGGATACCACCACCGGATATTCCTTAGATACCTCAGCAGCCATCTTCAAGAAGTTTTCCAGTTCTTCTTCATCGTAGCATACATTCATCGCAGCGCCGGAGAGCACATACGACGGACGCACCAATACAGGATAACCCACTTTTCAACGAATCCTTTCACGTCTTCCAGGCTGGTCAGTTCCTGCCAAGCCGGTTGGTCGATGCCCAGCTGGTCGAGCATGGCAGAGAACTTGTTACGGTTTTCGGCACGGTCGATGGAGATGGGGGAAGTACCCAACACGGGAACTGACTGGCGGTGAAGCTTCATAGCCAGGTTGTTAGGAATCTGTCCACCCACGGACACGATGACACCGCGCGGCTGCTCCAGGTCGATAACGTCGAGCACACGTTCGAAGGAGAGCTCGTCGAAGTAGAGACGGTCGCACATGTCGTAGTCCGTAGAAACGGTTTCGGGGTTATAGTTAATCATGATGGACTTGTAGCCCAGCTTGCGGGCAGTCTGGATGGCATTCACAGAACACCAGTCGAACTCTACGGAAGAGCCGATGCGGTAAGCGCCCGATCCCAGTACAACTACCGATTTCTCGTTCTTATAGTAGTTCACATCATACCCTGTACGGCATACGTCATATAGAGGTAGTTCGTCAGTTCCGGATGTTCGGAAGCAACGGTATTGATGCGCTTCACGGCGGGCAGGATGCCCAGCTCCTTACGACGGGCACGCACGGCAAGGTTTTCCTTCTCCATATTACCTTGCGGATAGCACGAAACGCGCAATCTGGAAGTCGGAGAAGCCGAGTACCTTTGCTTCGCGCAGCACGTCAGCCGGAATGTCTTCCACCTTATTATATTGTGAAAGTTTATTTTTATAGTCTACGATATTCTTCAATTTGCCGAGGAACCAGGGATCGATCTTTGTCAGTTCGAAGATGCGGTCAATGCTATACCCCTTCTCCAAAGCCTGGGCAATGGCAAATACACGCAGGTCGGTGGGGTGGGACAGTTCATGGTCCAAATCATCGAATTCCACACCGTCGTTGCCCACAAAGCCATGCATTGCCTTGTCCGATCATACGCAACCCCTTTTGGATGATTTCTTCGAAAGAGCGTCCGATAGACATGATTTCGCCCACTGACTTCATGCTCGAACCGATTTCGCGTGACACCCCCGCAAACTTAGTCAAGTCCCAACGCGGGATTTTGCAGATCAGGTAATCCAGTTGCGGAGCCTCGTAAGCCGAGTTGGGAGTTCCCATTTCACCGATCTGGTCGAGCGTATAGCCCAGCGCAATCTTGGCGGCAACGAAAGCAAGCGGATAGCCGGTGGCCTTGGATGCCAGTGCGGAAGAACGCGACAGACGGGCATTCACCTCAATCACGCGGTAGTCGTTGGTTTCGGCATTGAATGCGTACTGTATATTACATTCGCCCACGATGCCGAGGTGGCGGATACATTTCGTAGAAAGTTCCTGCAACATTTTCACCTGTTCGTCGGTAAGCGAGCAGGTGGGCGCAACCACGATGGACTCACCCGTATGGATGCCCAGCGGGTCGAAGTTTTCCATGCTTGCTACGGTGAAGCAGTGGTCATTGGCATCGCGGATCACCTCGAATTCAATCTCTTTCCAGCCCTTCAAGGACTCTTCCACCAGAATCTGCTTGGAGAAAGCAAAAGAGCTCTCGGCCAGTTTCAAGAATTCTTCCTCGTTGGCACAGATACCGCTGCCCAGTCCGCCCAAGGCATAGGCCGAACGCACCATTACGGGGTAACCGATTTTGCGGGCGGCGGCGAGGGCGTCTTCCATGCTTTCCACAGCTTGGCTGACGGGCGTCTTCATCTCTATTTCGTCCAGCTTCTTCACAAAAAGGTCGCGGTCTTCGGTGTACATGATAGCCTCTACGGAGGTTCCCAGCACACGTACGCCGTATTTATCTAAAACGCCGTTGGTATAGAGTTCCGCACCGCAGTTCAGTGCGGTCTGTCCGCCAAAAGCTAACAAAATGCCATCCGGATGTTCTTTCTTGATGATTTCCTCTACAAAATAAGGAGTCACCGGCAAGAAATAAACCTGATCGGCAATACCTTCCGATGTCTGGATTGTCGCAATGTTCGGGTTTACCAATACTGAACTGATACCCTCTTCACGCAAAGCTTTCAAAGCCTGCGAGCCGGAATAGTCAAACTCTCCCGCCTGACCGATCTTGAGCGCACCTGAGCCCAAAACAAGCACTTTCTTCAAATTCTTTTCCATATCTCTTTTGTTATCTATGTAAGTTCATTTTTTACGTTCTTCCCACCTATACAAAAAAAATGCGTTACCCCGATTAAGGATTAACGCATTACCAAAGAACTAAAAATATTGTTTTCGGAAAAAGAGAAACCGACGGCTAACGAATGAAATTCATTCGAACGAAGGTTGTATGTACTTCTCATTTCCTGCGATTGCATAACTGTCTTTAAAATTTGTGCAAAGTAACGACTTATTTACGATTTGAGCAAATTAATCAAAGAAATAAATTTCTTATCCGAAAAGAATAGTTACATTTGTAACAATGCAGTCTTAGAATCAAGCTTTCATTTATAGGAATTAAGCTTTCATTTATAAAAATCAAACTTTCATTCTTGAAAATCAAAGCTTGATTCTAAGACTGCATCGCCACAATAAGAACTTCATAATACAAGGGAAAGATGTCTGCACAGTAATACAATGAAAGAAATGCCCGATATTCATGGAACGGACAAGGCTCCCGGCACAGAGCATGGCTTCCGCCGTTTAATTTTTAGGGCAATACACTGCATTAGATGAAAATAATGGTATCTTTGCATTCCGTTACAACAGACAGGATTTTATAAGGAAAAAATAATAAATACAGATATGGCAAAAGAAAAAATCATCCTTACGGGCGACCGGCCCACAGGACGCCTGCACATCGGACATTATGTAGGCTCATTGAGACGCAGAGTGGAGTTGCAGAACTCCGGACTGTATGACAAGACATTCGTGTTCATAGCCGATGCACAAGCATTGACAGACAACATGGAGAACCCTGAGAAAGTACGTCAGAACGTTATCGAAGTGGCACTCGACTATCTGGCATGCGGACTGGATCCGGCAAAGAGCACCATCTTCATCCAGTCGCAAATACCGGAACTGTGCGAACTCACATTCTACTATATGGACCTCGTCACCGTATCACGCCTGCAGCGCAACCCGACGGTGAAGACGGAAATCCAAATGCGCAACTTCGAGACGAGCATCCCGGTAGGTTTCTTCACCTACCCCATCAGTCAGGCTGCGGACATTACGGCCTTCCGCGCCACCACCGTTCCCGTAGGCGAAGACCAGGAACCGATGATTGAGCAGGCCCGCGAAATCGTACGCCGCTTCAACTTCATCTACGGCGACACGCTGGTAGAGCCCGAAATCCTTCTGCCAGACAACGCAGCCTGCCTGCGCCTGCCGGGAACAGACGGAAAAGCCAAAATGAGCAAGTCACTGGGCAACTGCATCTACCTTTCTGACACAGCCGACGAGGTGCAGAAGAAAGTGAAAAGCATGTACACCGACCCCAACCACCTGCGCGTGCAGGATCCGGGCAAGATTGAGGGCAATACCGTATTTACTTATCTGGACGCCTTCTGCCGCCCCGAACATTTTGAACGTTACCTGCCCGACTACCCCTCTCTGGAAGAATTGAAGGCGCACTACCAACGTGGCGGACTGGGCGACATGAAAGTGAAAGGTTTCCTCAACAACATCATGCAGGAGACGTTGGAACCGATTCGTAATCGCCGCAAGGAGTTCGAAAAGGACATTCCCGCCATCTACGAGATGCTGAGAAAAGGTTGCGAAACAGCACGCGAAACAGCCGCCGCAACATTGGACGATGTGCGTCGCGCCATGAAAATCAACTATTTTGACGACGCGGAACTGATTGCGGAACAAGTGAAAAAGTTCAGCGCAGAATAAAGGTTTCACCACAGAGGAGACAGAGTTTCACAGAGGATTCTTCCTTTAATCCTGTACCCTCTGTGGTAAAAAAGCATACAAGAAAGGGCTGTACCCGTCACCGGATACAGCCCTTGTTCTTTTCCATTATTTATCTGTTAGTTAGCAGATTTCACCAGTACCACACGATTCAGGATGGGCTGTCCGAACTTGTCAACACCACCGTCGGCAGAAATCTTCAGGCGGTCGGCAGAGATTCCGTAGTCCTTCACCAAAACATCCACTACTGCCTGTGCACGTTTCAAGCTCAACTCCTTGTTGAACTCAGGAGTACCTGTGGCAGAGTCGGCATAACCATTTACGGTGTAAGTCGCGTTCGGGAATTCCTGCATCTGTTTGGCCAGATAAGAGATGTTCATCACCTCACGCGGAGACACCTCGGCAGAACCTATATTGAAGAATACGGTACGCGGCGCGATATTCGGATCGGTAACGACAACTTCGGTTTTAGCAACCTCTACCGGTCTGTTCTGTGCAGCGGTCAGAGCCGATTCGAGCTGTTGGTTGGCAGCAGCCATTTCAGCAATCTGCTGTTGCATGGCAGAGAGTTCAAGCGCTGAAATCAACTGCGGCATCGGACGGTTGAAACCGCGTTTCGGGAAGTGGTAGGTCAGACCGAGCGTTGCACTGAACACACCGTCATAACCCTTACCGGCAACTGTTCCGTCAAACTTGTCCTCAGTCCCCATTGCACTCAGCTCCAAATTAATGTCGATCGCATTCGAAATGCGGAAGCGGTTGATAATACCGGCGTTCACCGACAGGGCCTGACGATGGGGCTTGGTATAGTTATGAGTGATACCGGCACCCAAATAAGGAATTATTTCATATACGCGGTATTGATTGTAACCGCCAAACAAGGCATTCAGATTGAACATCACATCACCATGAAAGTTCATATACTCAAAGCGTTGCTTGTACGAACCGTTTTCACGTTGAGTGCCCTTTACATAATCGGCAAACGGATCCATCGTGAAACCTTTTGCCTGAAGACCGCTATACTGCAAACGCAATCCGAGACCCGGAGTAAACCATTTGCCGACAGAGATGTTCATCGTAGGACTGATGCGCTTGCCGAAGTCGCCCAACTGCTGGTCGTTATCCCCATACATCACCGATGCACCGCCTCCGATAGAAAAGAACCAGTTGCTCCAAAATGGATTTGTGATTACTTGGTACTTGTCCTGTACCTGAATAATGTCGACCTGTTCCACAACGACAGGTTTTTGCTGCGCCATAGCGGCAGAAGATACGCCGGCCAATGCCAGCAACATTAAAATCTTTTTCATATACCTAAAATAGTTAAGTTGGTTAATTAAATTCTTTATCATTCAAACTGATTAATTAACACCAGCAAAACTAAAAGGTTCTGAAAAAAAGATTTTTTTTTAAAGAGCCTGCTTAAAGGTCACTTCAAAAACAGTTTTTCAATATCTTCTTCTTTAATGGTAGAAAGTACCGTACGTCCGTCGGGCGTATAATTAGGCGTGGCACAGGCAAACAGACTGTCTACGAGGTTGGACATTTCATCATTGCTCAACACCTGCCCGTAGACGATAGCCGCCGCGCGCGCCAATGTCAGCGCAAGGATTGTCCGGACTTCTTCTTTCACATCGCTGCCTTTTTCCATAGCGGTATGCACCATATTACGCACCAGCTCCACCGGATTCAGCCCTTCGATGCCGGAAGGGATGCCGTTGATAGCGTAACTGCCTCCGCCCAAAGGACTCAGGTCGAAACCTACTGCCGCCAAATCGTCCGACAGGCTCTCCAACACCGCCGCTTCGGAAGCCGGCAACTGGACGATCTCCGGGAACAACACGCCCTGAGACACCCCCTGCTTCTGGCGAATCTGGTTCATATAACGGTCGAACAGCACCCGCACATGCGCACGATGCTGGTCTATCAGCATCAAACCGGATTTTACGGAAGTAAGAATAAAACGTCCTTTGAATTGCAGATGCTGCGCTCCCTTTTCCATGGAAGAGGACTCACCGGAATACAGAGAAGGAGACTGGGAAAGCTCAGAGGCAGGCTCTGTCACATCTGAAACGGTTGTCTCGAAATCAAGAGGTTCCTCCGCAGCAGGTTCGTTCATCTTGCTCGCCTTCTCCAAGCCGGAGTATAACCCTTCCCACTCCACACTTTGACGGGAATAGCTGCCTCCGCCGTAGGACGAAGCGGACGAAGTCTTGAAAGGATTGAAATCCGCATTATAATGAACTTTAGGCGGTTCGATAGGGCGACTCTGCTCGAATGTAGGGATGTCGGGCATCCCTTCCGTATCGAAATCGATGGACGGCACAGCATTGAACTTTCCAAGCGACTCCTTAACGGCAGCCGAAAGTATCTGCCAAATGGCCTGTTCGTTCTCAAACTTGATTTCTGTCTTTGTTGGATGAATGTTCACATCTATATTGGCTGGATCAACTTCAAAATAGATGAAGTAGGATATTTGCTCTCCGGCAGGAATCAGTTGCTCATAAGCGTCCATCACCGCTTTGTGGAAATAGGGGTGGCGCATGTAACGCCCGTTTACAAAAAAGTACTGGTGTGCGCCTTTCTTGCGGGACGTCTCCGGCTTTGCAACAAAACCCGAAACCTTTATCATCGTCGTATCCACATCTACCGACAACAACTGCTGGTTCAGCTTTTTGCCGAATACGGCAAGAATACGCTGCCGCAATGGCATGACAGGCAGGTTGAACAATTCCGTATCATTGCTATACAGATAGAAAGCGACATCCGGATGCACCAAAGCAATACGCTCAAACTCCGCCAGGATATTGCTCAGCTCCGTCGAGTTCGCCTTCAGGAACTTGCGGCGGGCAGGGACATTGAAAAACAGGTTCTTTACGGAGAAATTGCTCCCCTTAGGACAGGACACAGCCTCCTGGCTCTCTACCTTAGAGCCGGCAATCAGCAACCGCGTACCGAGTTCCTCACCGGCAGGACGGGTCTTCAACTCCACTTCCGCCACCGCGGCAATGGATGCCAGCGCTTCTCCGCGAAATCCCATCGTGCGCAAAGCAAACAAATCGGAGGCTTCACGTATTTTGGAAGTGGCGTGGCGCTCAAAAGACAAACGGGCATCCGTTTCGGACATGCCCTTTCCGTCGTCGATAACCTGAATGCCGGTCTTCCCCGCATCCGTTACCAGCACATGTATCTCTCCGGCTTCTGCATCAATCGCATTTTCTACCAATTCCTTGATGACGGATGCCGGACGCTGGATCACCTCTCCGGCAGCAATCTGGTTCGCAACCGAATCGGGCAGCAAATGAATGATATCGCTCATGGCAAGTATTAAGTATAAAATATAAAGAATAAGAATATAAACAACTTAGATAATACCGTTGGTTATAGCATACCACAAATAAATCAGCAGGGCTATGACAACCAGTATTATCCCCAAATGCACAGGCTTGCGCCCGCTCTCTTTACGACGCTTCAGATGGGTGGTGCCTTCAACGAACTTCCCCCGGATATCTTCAGGCGAAAACTCCTTCTCCGGCAGCATACCTAATTCGCGTTTGGCATCTTCTTCCATTTTAGCCAGCTTCTCTTTCCGCTCATCCACATAAATATATGAATGGTTAAATCCTCGCGGCTTGCGCATTGTAAACATTCCCATAGCGTTATTTTTTAGTTCGTTTTATGTGCATATCTCTTGGCGAAGTTAAAGGTTTCCGATCACTTTTCTGCAATGTCTCACCCGCTTTTTTGCCTCGCCATTCAAAGATGTCATACTTATTCAGCGGACGGATATAATCGAACCACACAAACGAAGGCAGCCGCATTTTGTCCGCCGGTATCTGATCCATAGGATACAACACCCCATTGGACTTGCCTATCAAAGCGGCTTCTTCCATCTTACGGTCTTTCAGGAAAATGCGCAGAAAACTGCCTTCGGCATAGTTCATGCCAATCATCGTACTGTCTTTCTCTTCCGGATAGAAAACAATCAGGACATTACCGTTTACATCCACACGACGCATATCTCCATTGATGAAAAAAGCCTTCATCTCTTTGCCTGTCACCTGATTGTAGTGAACAGAATCTTTCTGCTCCACCGCCAATGCCTGATTGATGATATGCGCCCAGTCAATAGTGCTATCATTCATGTAGACTTTTATCTCTTCTCCAAGTAATTGCTGCGCGCCATGCCATAAGACCGGATCGGTGTACATCGTCATGCAGGAATCTTTGGAGTTGTAGACCAAAGAGTCGCATACCGCCTGCACGTCCGTACGATAAGCACGCACTTTATGATAAACACGCATTTCACGATAAGTGGAATCAGTATTCAGATTGTAGGTCACCAGCCGCAAGGTATCACCATGCATGAAAAGGCTGTCGCCCTGAGAATAGTCGATGGCAACGGCACGCCGGGTGGCAATGGCATTACCCGTCAGTTCGTTGTAGAAGCAATAATCACCGGTAAGCATATTCTTGTTTACCGTATCATTCATCTGCACGTTATCAAAGGCTTCGCCATACCCCAGCTTACGGTCGTAGAACAGGCTGTCACCCACCAGTTTCTTACCTTCGTTGGTCAGAACCGAACGGTCCAACAGTTCCGCCTGCTCGGAAACGGTGTTATATATCCCGCGTTCCGAATAGATATGATTTTTGTCGCTGACAATATCGGACGGTCCCAGAATCGTAGCGATTTTAGATTCCGTACTGTATTTCAGCGTATCGGAAGTGAGGACAAACTTCGGATTCACCAACTTCACCTCATGGTTGAACACAGCCAGTTTGGTGGCCGGGCTGTATTCTCCCCATTCGGAAGTCAGTACGTTTTCTTCATCGGTCAACGTACCGCCATCAAAATAATAGCCTAAGTTGTAAAGACGGTCGTAATTCAGGCTGTCCGTAGTGAGCTCTGTGTTACGGTTAATCATGCGCACATTCTCACGCAACATGGCAAGCTGCGACATTCCGTCATAATACAGGTAATCACCATATATGAACAAGGTGTCCCCCTGCTCCATGCGGACATTGCCGAAAGCCTCAACGGAATTGATTTTCTCGTAAATCAGAGCACTGTCACAAAACATATACATGCTGTCATGCTTCATCCTGACAGATCCTATCAGCACCTGTACGTCGGGACGCGACTGCTTGTCCGCCTGCGCTTCATCGGCATAGAGCAAATCTACACGTTTCTTTTTCCTGTCAGGCTCGTTTTTCCTGTCCTGCGCACTCAGCAAGCAAACGCCGAACAGACATATCAAACCAAATATCAGTCTTTTATCCATCCCGGATACTTGAAAGTACAGTTTCTCCAATTTTCGTTGATGCGGACGTAGGTATGTTTCTGCTTTTCACGAATCCATTTGTCCAACATCTGGTCGCGACGTTTCTCCAGAACTATTTCTTTCAGGTTCTGGTAGTCGTCGGCAACAGTTGCCTTATGCCCGTTAGTGCGGCTCTTCAGTTTCACGATAACACATTCTTCCTTTCCGGTTTTCTGCGGAATCATCGTGAATGCTTCGGAAATCTCGCCCACCTTCATCTTATCCACCACTTTTGCTATCTCAGGCGGCAGTTCCTGCATCTCGAACTTGGAAGTATTATTATTGGGATTGGGCAACAGACCATGATTATTGCGTGTATCTTTATCCTGCGAAAGCACCGATGCCGCTTCCTCAAAAGAGAACTTTCCATTGCGAATGTCATCGGCAATAGAATCCAGACGCGACATCCCTGCCGTCAGGGCTGCTTCCGGAATATGCGGCTTCAACAAGATGTGGCGAGTCTTGATACGATCGCCCCGCTTCTCTATCAACTGGATGATATGAAAGCCATACTCAGACTCCACGATTTTGGATACTTTGTTGGGATCTTGCAAGTTGAAAGCGACATTAGCATAGGCAGGATCCAACATGCCACGTCCGGAAAATTCAATCTCACCACCACGAATGGCCGAAGCACGATCTTCGGAATACATACGGGCCAACGTAGAGAAGCTGGTCTCACCCTTTGTGATGCGGTCGGTGAAATCGCGCAAACGCTTTTTCACATTCTCTATCTCTTCCAAAGGAACCTTAGGCTGCTGAGTGATAATCTGAACCTCTACCTGTGTCGGAATATAGGGGATACTGTCTTGCGGCAGGTCTTTGAAGTAACGGCGCACCTCGGCAGGCGTAATCTTGATTTCACCAACCAGCTTCTGTTGCATCTTCTGCACTTTCAGACCTTCACGAGCGTTGTCGCGCAAAGTTTCGCGAATCTGACTGGAAGTTTTATTGAAGTATTCCTCCATTTTCTCGCGTGAACCGATATTGGTGATATACATATTCGTCATATAGTCCACACGCTGAATAACCTCGGCTTCGGAGACTTCAATACTGTCGAGCGCTGCCTGATGCAGGAACAACTTTTGCACAGCTATTTCTTCCGGTATCACGCAATAAGGGTCGCGATCGAACTTACGTCCTTCATACAAGGCGCTCATACGCGCTTCTTCCACTTCGGACTTCAATATAGCCTCGTCGCCTACTACCCACACTACCTCGTCAATCACATTGTCTTGTCCATAAACGGTAGAACCGGCTAACAGCGTCAAGGCAAATAAAACTACAAACTTAAAGTTCATACACTTTTTCATTCTTGGTGTCTTATACTAATAATATTTAATTTTCTCTCTCTTCTCGGCACGTCGGTACAAGTCTTCTTTTACTTGTTCCATAAACTCCACCTGCTTCATGTTCAGCATCATATCCTTCACCTGAGTACGGGCGAATTCGTACGGTTCCTGTTCTCCCACCGTACGAAAATCACTCACATTCAGGAAGTAATGGAAAGCAGTATCTTTCAGCTCTACATGACGGTTCTTATTCAGGTATTCTCCGGCATCGGACACCTTCAGCGGTATCAGATCCATCACTTCGGCTATCGGCACCCACTTGTCATAAAAGTACTCGTACTTCACAGCATTCTGCAAACTGTATTTTTCCAAATGTTCTACTGCTTCGCGGGTCTCGGTTTTGTACCAACGGCGGACATTGCCCAACTGGGGAGCCTTAAGAGGAACTTTGATGAACAATCCCTTCATCAAAGGACGCTCTACCTTGAAAAGTTCCTGATGCTTCTCATAGTAATCGGTCAGTTCCGTTTCCGAAATTTCCTTGGAAAGGGTCTGATTCATCAATGCCTGCTGATAGGTATGCATAATCAACGCTTTCCGGTAGTTCTCCACCAGCTTGTCAATCTCACCACTGTTGGGAATATTGCTTTTCGCCTTCTCATACAACAGCACTTCTTCCGCCCAGTTGCGTATGTAATGCTCTGCAAACAACAGGCTGTCATCCTTCGACAGCCCCGCAGGAAGTACCGCTTGCAAATCTTCATGGTAAAGGAAGTTGCCATCCAATTCCACTAACGGTGTTCGCCCTCCATGATCGTGCTGTTCCTTGCATGATCCACAGACAAGAAGAATTAAAAGCCCCAAACAGATTGTTCGCATTACCAACTGATATTTACTGTTTTTAAGGTACGAAGATACTGCTTTAATCGGTTGCATCAGTGATTATTAACGGTTTTTAAAACCTCTTGGTTTATTTCAACCTTAGCCGAAGAGCGTAAACGGTCCACCCAACGGCCATCCAAGTAGGTCTGATAATCCGCAACCAGCCTGTCTTTTACTTCCTGATAGTCATCCGGCCCTTTCACTTTCTTGCCCAACACAGCAGTAAAAGGAAATGACACCAAAGGCGTTGCATCCTTACCCTTAAACACCAAATCATCAACATACGCATTGTCACCGGGAGCAAACACGCCCTGTTCGGCTTGTATCTGCGGTTGCGCACCGGCATTAAAAGTCAAGCGTATGGCATCTTTCCATTCTTCTTCCGGCAAGCTTTTCAAGAACTTACGCGCCTGCTTGACAACACGTTTACTCACGCCATGCAGGACAATTCCTCTATATCTCCGTTCTTCCCACTGATAATCGGACCGATGCTTCTCAAAATAAGCTTTTAAACCGGCTTCATCCGTCGCAGCCCGTTTACAGATTTCCTTGTCTATGATTTTCTTCAACAGCGCCTGTTCCTTGTAGTCTTGCACCAAACAACGTAAATCCGGATATTTCTGCTCCAAACATGTATTTTCATAATCAAGTACGGTTTTCACGATGAAAACGTCCAGCTGCTTGCGCACACCTGCCGGATAAGCCGCAGCAAAACGGGCAAAATCGGTTCCCGTATAGCTCCTTCCTGCCAATGTGAACAGAGTGCGGCTGGTATGCCCTGAATTCGTCAGTTCATCCACACCAGCCTTATCGGGAGTGTACCGGTATTCTTTCTTTAATTTCTCCACCTGCACTTCCACCCCCCGGTCCGCTTCATGCCGGGACTGACGAGCCATTATTTCATCCTTCACCTTTTCAAAAGGCGGCAGCTCTCTACGTTCAAGGACCTTTACGATATGAATACCTTGCGGAGTAAAAAAAGGCTGAGACACGCCACCCACCGGCAATTCAAAAGCCACGTCTTCAAATTCCACCGGCATCTGAAGCCAACTCACCCATAATGACCGTTTTTCATCAGAAAAGCGCTCTACACAAGCATTAAAAGCATTGTCTCCCGGATTTTTCCGAAGATACTCATGAATGGAGTCCATACGGGCAACCGCATCGCGAAGCGCATCACCGGAAACATTCTGAGGAAGATATTTGAAAATATGGCGCACACGTACCTGTCCTCCACGATGATGAGCCTTCATCCTGTCATACCACCGGCGGGCAGCAGCATCCGCTTCAACCGTATCGGTCAGGTATGATTCTACCAGCCGGGCACGATAGTTCTCCACTTCCTCGCGGAAAGCAAAAGCCGTATCCAAACCGGCAGCTTCAGCATCACCTACTTTCAGTTTGAAATTCACAAAATGCTCTACATATTTTCCCGGTGTAGCGTGTTTAAGAGCGAGCAATGATTTATCCCTGTTATAGCTATACTCAAATTCAGAACGGAGCACATCCTTTCCATTAATACGCATCAACACCGGATCCTGCTGAGCAAAAACATTCCAACCCAACCAAAGAAAGATCACCGCCAAACAACTCTTTATCATAATCACCTTTTTAAAGAAACGAACAAAATCAAATGCAGATACGGCACAAAGATACAATTTCAGAAATAATATGCCCATTTCACATCGAAAAAACCATACGTACTCCTCAATAAATCTTCCGTCCAATAAGAACAATGCCCGAAAAGTATAGTTTTACTTTCCGGGCATATATCGTTAAGTGTGTATGTTTCCTTTATTCAGGACGGCTGTAATTCGGCGCCTCGCTGGTGATTGCAACATCATGCGGATGGCTTTCAAGCACGCCGGCATTAGTGATACGGGTAAATTTGGCATCGTGCAGCTTTTCGATATTAGCCGCACCGCAATATCCCATACCTGCACGCAAACCACCGGTCAACTGGTAGATAACCTCATATAGAGTGCCCTTATAAGGAACACGAGCAGCGATACCCTCCGGTACGAGCTTCTTCACATCACTTGTTCCACTCTGGAAGTAACGGTCTTTAGAACCATGTTCCATAGCCTCCAAAGAGCCCATACCGCGATAAGACTTGAATTTACGCCCGTTGAAGATAATCGTTTCGCCCGGAGACTCTTCCGTTCCGGCCACCAATGAGCCAATCATTACAGAATAACCACCGGCAGCCAAAGCCTTCACCACATCGCCGGAGTAACGCAAACCGCCATCGGCAATCAGAGGAATACCCGTACCTTTCAATGCTTTTGCCACATCGTATACGGCAGACAACTGGGGAACACCCACACCGGCAACTACGCGAGTGGTACAGATAGAACCCGGACCGATACCCACTTTCACACCGTCGGCACCAGCCTCAACCAATGCTTTCGCGGCCTCTCCGGTTGCAATATTACCTACTACTATATCAATGTTCGGGAAACGTTTCTTAGCCTCTTTCAACTTCTCGATTACAAACATAGAGTGCCCATGCGCCGTATCAATCACAATGGCGTCCGCACCTGCATCCACCAATGCCTGCATACGGTCCAGCGTATCCACTGTCACGCCTACCCCGGCAGCCACACGAAGACGGCCTTTGCTATCTTTGCAGGCCATCGGCTTGTCTTTTGCCTTAGTAATATCCTTGTAGGTAATCAAACCTACCAATTTATTATCTTTATCAACTACCGGTAACTTTTCTATTTTATGTTCCTGCAGGATTTGGGCAGCAGCTTCCAAGTCGGTTGTCTGATTGGTAGTAACGATGTTACTTTTCGTCATCACCTCATCAATACGCTTGTTATGGTCTTTCTCAAAACGAAGGTCGCGGTTGGTAACAATTCCCACCAAATGTCCTTCATCATCTACTACCGGAATACCGCCAATCTTATACTCGGCCATCAAGCCCAATGCATCGGCTACCGAAGATCCTCTTTTAATGGTTACCGGATCATAAATCATACCATTTTCAGCGCGCTTTACAATGGCAACCTGACGAGCTTGCTCCTCAATAGACATATTCTTATGGATAACACCGATACCACCTTCACGAGCAATGGCAATGGCCATTTTCGCTTCGGTAACAGTGTCCATAGCAGCTGTTACAAACGGGATTTTTAACTCAATGTTGCGTGAGAACTTAGTCGAGAGTTCGACTGTTTTAGGGAGTACCTCAGAGTAAGCAGGGATCAACAAAACGTCATCGTAAGTCAATCCATCCATTACAATCTTATCAGCAATAAATGACATAGGGCTATGCGTTTAAAATTTATTGCGTGCAAATATACGGTATTTATTCTATTTCGTATACTTACACGCAACATTTTTTTCCTTTTTTATCAACTAAAACCAATCAGTTTGCCATCTCTGAAATAAACTTGATGCGTACCAAACGTACCTCTTCTTCCGTAAAGTCATCACCCAACTCATCCAGGGCATCGTCAATATTATCTGTGGTAGATTCCTTAAAATAATCATAGATATCCAGCAAGTGGTCTTCATCCATAATATCCTCCAAGAAATAGTCGATATTCAATTTCGTTCCGGAGTAGACGATAGCTTCTATCTCATCCAGCAGCTCTTCAAACTCAATGCCCTTTGACATGGCAATGTCATCCAATGCCACCTTACGGTCAATGGCCTGAATGATGGCCACCTTCATTTTTGACTTATTGGCCACAGTACGCACACGCAAGTCCTCGGGACGTTCAATCTCATTCTCCTCACAGTGCCGCTTAATGAGTTTACAGAATTCCTCGCCGTAGCGTTTTGCCTTTCCGGCTCCTACACCCGGTATGTTCTGCAACTCGTCCAAAGTCACCGGATATATGGTCGCCATCGCTTCCAAAGACGGGTCTTGGAAAATGACATAAGGAGGCACTTCCAACTTCTTGGACAACTTCTTTCGTAAGTCCTTCAACATGGAGTACAATGCCGGGTCTACCGCACACGCACCGCCTCCACGTGCAGGTGCTTCCTCTTCCACATCCTCAAAGTCATTGTCTTCCACTATTTTGAATGATTTGGGATGTTTAAGGAACTTCTTACCGTCATCTGTCACTTTCAGCAAGCCATAGTTTTCGACATCCTTACTCAGGTAACCGGCAATAAGTGCCTGACGGATCACAGCATTCCACGTTTTGTCTTCTTCGCCCATACCAGAGCCGAACACTTCGAGATCTTCATGCAGATGCGCCTGCACTTCTGAAGTTTCCTTACCTTGTATTATGTCTATAATATAGTCCGCTTTAAAATTTTCTTTCACCGCGAGAATAGCTTCAATCACGGTACACAATAATTCTTGAGCTTCCACTTGTTTTTTCGGATTTAAACAATTGTCACAATTACCACAATTTTCTTCTATATATTCTTCGCCGAAGTAATGAAGCAATGCTTTTCGGCGGCATACGGAAGATTCGGCATACGCAGCAGTCTCCAGCAGAAGCTGCTTGCCAATTTCCTGCTCTGCTACAGGTTTGCCTTGCATAAACTTCTCGAGCTTCTGCAAGTCTTTATTGGTATAGAAAGTAATACACTGCCCTTCTCCTCCATCTCTTCCGGCACGTCCGGTCTCCTGGTAATATCCTTCCAGACTTTTGGGTATATCGTAATGGATGACATAGCGCACATCCGGTTTGTCAATCCCCATACCAAAAGCAATGGTAGCTACAATCACATCAATTTTTTCCATCAGGAAATCATCCTGGTTCTGTGTTCGTGTAGCCGAATCCATTCCGGCATGATAGGCACGGGCATTGATTCCGTTTGCCTGCAGGATTTCAGCAAGTTCCTCCACTTTCTTCCGGCTCAGGCAATAGATAATGCCTGACTTTTCGGGATTGTTCTTAATGAACTTGATGATGTCCCGGTCTACATTTGCAGTCTTGGGGCGTACCTCATAATAGAGATTCGGGCGGTTGAACGATGACTTGAACACCTGCGCATCCACCATACCCAGATTCTTCTGGATGTCATGCTGCACTTTCGGTGTAGCCGTCGCAGTCAACGCTATCAGAGGGGCTTTTCCTATTTCATTGATAATGGGACGGATGCGGCGATACTCAGGACGGAAGTCATGACCCCATTCAGAAATACAATGGGCTTCGTCCACGGCATAGAACGAAATCTTCACCGTTTTCAGAAACTCCACATTCTCTTCCTTCGTCAGTGATTCCGGAGCTACATACAACAGCTTTGTCTTACCACTGAGTATGTCGGACCGGACCTGGTCTATCGCGCTCTTGTTTAGGGAAGAATTGATGAAGTGGGCTATCCCATCCTCTTCGCTGAAGTTACGCATCGCATCGACCTGATTCTTCATCAAGGCAATCAGAGGAGAAATCACGATACCCGTGCCCTCCATCAACAAGGACGGCAGTTGGTAGCACAAAGATTTTCCACCACCGGTAGGCATCAACACGAATGTATCATTACCCGCCAACAGATTCTCTATGATTGCTTCCTGATTTCCTTTAAATGTATCGAACCCGAAGTATTTCTTCAGCTGGTCTATCAAATTAATCTTCTTCCCTGCCATGATTCATTAGGTTGTTGTTTATTGAGTTAACTTTTAATAGTGGTACTCCGCCTTGTTTTCACAAAGAACCCTAACAAAGTTATAAACAACTTCTTAAATTTCAAGCATAATCCATCGAATATTTTTCAATAAAAAGTAAAATAGTCGGTTTTACCCCGTATTACCATCTGATTCTTAAGCACTTTGCAGTCGTGCTATATTTGCCTTTTCAAGCTGGCGCTTGGCGTAGTCCAACGTCACAACAAAATTGTCCTTCTGTTCTGACGGAATTTCGAACATGGCATCCATCATAATTGTCTCCACAATGGAACGCAAGCCGCGGGCTCCCAACTTATATTCTACCGCTTTATCCACGATATATTCAAATACAGCATCTTCAAACGTCAGCTTCACATTGTCCATCTCAAACAGTTTGATGTATTGCTTGATGATGGAATTCTTCGGTTCCGTAAGAATGGAGCGCAATGCCGCACGGTCCAACGGATTCAGATAAGTCAGCACCGGAAGGCGGCCGATAATCTCGGGAATCAGTCCGAACGACTTCAAATCCTGCGGAGCAATGTACTGCATCATGTTGCTCTTATCAATGGTTGCCGTATTGCGTACAGCGCTATACCCGACAACGTGCGTATTCAGCCGCTGGGCAATTTTCTTTTCAATGCCATCGAAAGCCCCACCGCAAATGAACAGAATATTCTTGGTATTGACCGGAATCATTTTCTGGTCGGGATGCTTGCGCCCACCCTGGGGAGGCACATTCACCACAGAACCTTCCAGCAGTTTCAGCAATCCCTGCTGCACGCCTTCACCACTCACATCACGGGTTATGGAAGGATTATCACCCTTGCGCGCTATTTTGTCTATCTCATCAATAAACACGATACCTTGCTCTGCCTCGGGCACGTTATAATCCGCCACCTGGAGCAGACGTGTCAAAATGCTTTCAATGTCCTCACCCACATAACCTGCCTCTGTCAGAACTGTTGCATCTACAATAGTAAAAGGAACATGCAGCAACTTTGCGATAGTACGCGCCAATAACGTCTTTCCCGTACCGGTACTGCCTACCATGATGATGTTCGATTTTTCAATCTCCACATCATCACCGCCGTCCTTCTGGAGCAGACGTTTGTAATGGTTGTACACCGACACAGACAAGAAACGCTTGGCATCGTCCTGACCAATGACATATTGATCGAGGAACTTCTTTATTTCTACGGGTTTAGGAAGTTCTTTCAGATTCAGCTTCGTGGCACTTGCCTTCTTGCCAGCCCCCAAAGCCTCCTGAGTAATCTCATAAGCCTGGGTGGCGCAACTGTCGCAGATATAGCCATTCATCCCCGTTATGAGAAATCCGACTTCATCTTCGGTGCGACCGCAAAAACTGCATCTATTTTTATTCTTTCTTGAATCTGCCATATTTATTTTTTAATCAAAACCTCATCTACCATACCATATTCTTTGGCTTCCTGGGCTGTCATCCAGTAGTCACGGTCAGAATCTGCCCATACCTTGTCAAAGGGAGTGTGGGAGTGGTCGGCGATAATGGTATAAAGTTCTTTCTTCAACTTCTGGATTTCACGTGCCGTGATTTCAATATCCGAGGCCTGCCCCTGGGCACCTCCCATCGGCTGGTGTATCATCACGCGGGAGTGGGTCAATGCGGAGCGTTTGCCTTCGGCACCGGCAACCAGCAATACGGCTGCCATGCTTGCCGCCATTCCAGTACAGATGGTAGCCACATCACTACTGATGAACTGCATGGTATCATAAATACCCAGACCGGCATATACCGAACCGCCCGGCGAATTGATATAGATGGAAATATCCTTGCCCGGATCCACCGAATCCAGATAAAGCAACTGAGCCTGCAAAGTATTGGCTGTATAGTCATCAACCTGCGTACCGAGGAAAATGATGCGGTCCATCATCAGACGGGAAAACACGTCCAACTGCGTTACATTGAGCTGGCGTTCCTCGAGGATATAGGGATTCAAATAGCCGGCTTGTGATTTAATCACATCGTCCAGCACCAAACTGTTCATACCAAGATGCTTGGTAGCGTATTTTCTAAAATCATCCATTTCTTTCTATTTTTTAATTTATAAGGATACAAAGAAACAAAAAAGAACACAGAGACACAAAAAAACACAGAGTTATAGTTTGTCAAACTCTGTGTTTCTTTATAAATTTTAGCCGTAGGCTCACATTACTCTTATGCAAACATCTTATTGAACTCTTCAGCAGAAACGTTCTTATGCTCCAGTTCCACCTGAGACTTCAATGCTGTAGCCAATTTAGATTCAACCACACGATTAACCAAGCCTTCTATGCTCTCTTTCTTCTTAAGCATTTCCTTTGAGTAGTTTTCCAGGATTTCTTCAGGCACACTCATCATACCATATTGTGCAAACTGTGCGCGGGTAGCTTCCTTAGCCATGTTTGTGATGTCTTCCTGCTCAACCTTGATATCATTGGCTTTCACCAGCTGTTCTTTAATCAGGTGCCAAGTCAGCTCTTCGATGCTCTTGTCATAGTTGTCCTCTACAAAGCTTTCTTCCTTGTCAGGATTGTTCAGACGCATAATGCGCTTCAGTAATGCATCCGGGAATTCCAGCTTGCCTACTTTCTCTGTCAGCATCTTACGTGCGTCAATCAAGAACTTATAGTCACTGTCTGCCACGAACTGGTTGGCAATAACTTCCTTCACTTTGGCACGGAATTCCTCTTCCGTTTTCACATTACCTTCGCCAAATACCTGGTCGAAAATTTCCTGAGTCAAGTCACCCGGAACGAAACGTGTGATTTCTTCTACCTGGAAGCTGAAATTGGATTTTACTTCGGGAGCAGCTTCCTTGTCAATCTTCAATAAAGAAGACAATTCGGCAGCATTTCCGTCCCAAGCAGTATTCGGATTGAATACAAGCACATCGTTCACTTTTGCACCGGCAAAGATAGCTTTCTGTTCATCATTTTTCATGTACGAAGGCATCATTACAGCACCTTCCACCTGAATACCACCCTCTTTGGTATTACCTTCTTCATCCAGTTCAGCAAGCAAACCTTTCAGCATGTCATTGTCCTCGTAAACGTCTACCTTGTCATACTTGCCGTTACGTTGAGTGTAAGCCTTGACCTGGTTATCCACCATTTCGTCTGTAACTTCAATAGTATAGTAATCTACCTTATCTTTTGCACTGACTTCAGCTTTAAATTCCGGAGCCAAAGCAATATCAAACAAGAATTCGAACTCTTCCATAGTATCGAAATCAATTTCCTGCTGCTTGTCTTCGTTGGGCAAAGGCTCGCCCAATATATTTACCTTATTGTCCTGGATATACTTATATACTGTTTCTGAAAGCAGCTTGTTCACCTCTTCAGCCAATGCAGACTTACCATACATTTTCTTAACTAAGCTCATAGGAACCATTCCCTTACGGAAACCGGGAATCTGTGCCTTCTGACGGAAGTTCTTCAATGATTTGTCTACCTTTTCCTGATAGTCTGCTTTCTCAAGCTTTACAGTAAGCAAAGCGCTTACTTTGTCAATGTTTTGTAATGAAACGTTCATTCTGACAATTATTTATTTGATTTATACTTTGTTCCATATCTCAAATGGGCGTGCAAAATTAGCGTTATTCTTTCAATTATCAAAAGAACATTGCCGATTTATTTCAGTTTAATTCTTGGATAGAGCGGTAGAAGAGCCCAACCATCGGACTGACAACGGAGGACGTTTATGGGAAAGATACTCAGGGAAAAGACGATGATAAACCGAACCGTCCAGTTTCTATGAAGAGAAATGGGAGTTGCCCGAAGGCACGACAATCTACAAAAATAATTAAGGAAAAACATTGTTTATCCGAATTTTATGCGTTTCTTTGTCGCGGAATGATGGCGCATTAGTTTTTCGATTTCCATTACATGGTTTTTACTTCCGTTTTCAAGAACGCTTTTGTAAACTCTCTGTCGTTGTAATCCATTTATTATTCAGCCTTCCTTCCAAGAGAGTTTTATTCATTATATTTATTTTATCAATTTCATTATGAACATTTATGTTGGAAACCTTAACTACCGCGTTAAGGAGAGTGACCTGCAGAAGGCAATGGAAGATTACGGCACAGTATCTTCTGTAAAATTTATCAATGACCGCACCACCGGACGTTTCAGAGGCATCGCTTTTGTAGAAATGGAAGATGACGCTGCTGCAGCTAAAGCTATTGCTGAACTAGACGGTGCTGAATTCTTCGGCCGCCAGATGGTAGTGAAAGAAGCAAGACCTCCAAAATATTAATCATAGAGATTTAAGGAGAAATTAAAAAAGGCCACTGAATGAGTGGTCTTTTTTTATTTCTATCAATCGACAGTATCCGGGATTACTTCATAAAATCCTTGCGACGAAGTACGAAGCTATTACTCAGGTACTTTTCACGTACAATCTTATTCTCGGCCAACTCTTCCGGCGTACCCTGGAACAGAATTTTTCCTTCAAATAGCAGATAAGCACGATCGGTAATGCTCAGCGTCTCCTGCACATTGTGGTCAGTAATCAAAATGCCGATATTCCTATCTTTCAACTTCCACACAATCTGCTGAATATCCTCCACTGCAATCGGGTCTACACCGGCAAAAGGCTCGTCCAACATAATAAATTTGGGGTCAATGGCCAGACAACGGGCAATTTCTGTACGGCGCCGCTCGCCACCTGACAACTGGTTACCCTTGTTCTTCCTTACCTTCTGCAAGCGGAACTCTGCAATCAGGCTCTCCAGCTTGTCTTTCTGATACTCCAAAGGCTTGTCCGTCATTTCCAATACAGCAGCAATATTGTCTTCCACACTCATCTGACGGAATACGGACGCTTCCTGCGCCAAGTAACCGATACCTGTCTGCGCGCGCTTGTATACGGGGTATTTCGTTATGTCCAGATCATCTAAGAAGATACGTCCTTCGTTGGGAGTTATCAATCCTACGGTCATATAGAACGAAGTTGTCTTTCCGGCACCATTCGGCCCCAGCAAACCGACAATCTCCCCTTGCTTCACATCAATGGACACATGGCTCACTACCGTACGCTTTCCGTACTTTTTCACCAAATCCTCCGTACGCAGCACCATGCTACCTTCCTCCCGTGGCTCTGCCCCGGCAGTCAAGCTTGGTCCGGCCTGCAGATTTTCCTTAACTTCCTCTACATTGTCCTTTATGCCTTTTTCTTCTTCCATACTCTAAAGGTTTTCGCCGCAAATGTAGCAAAAATAAGCCGAAATAGTGTACATTTGCAGACAAATACTTACGAGTCATGTTTAAAGCACTTAAGACAGTGGGACGATATATCATACTGATGGGACGTGTTTTTGCCCGTCCGGAACGTATGCGTATGTTTTTCCGCCAATATGTCAACGAGTTGGAACAGCTCGGCGTGAACTCTATTGGTATCGTGTTACTGATATCGTTTTTCATCGGAGCCGTTATCACCATACAAATAAAGTTGAACATCGAGAGTCCTTTCATGCCACGCTGGACAGTGGGATATGTAACCCGAGAAATCATGCTGCTGGAATTCTCCTCCTCCATCATGTGTCTGATTCTGGCAGGAAAGGTCGGGTCAAACATCGCCTCGGAGCTGGGCACCATGCGAGTCACCCAGCAGATAGACGCCCTTGAAATTATGGGTGTCAATTCTGCCAACTATCTCATCCTACCGAAAATTGCCGCTATGGTGACAACCATTCCACTGATGGTGACGTTCAGTATATTCGCCGGTATCATAGGTGCCTTCTGTACTTGCTGGTTCGGCGGCATCATGTCGGCGGTAGATTTAGAATACGGCTTGCAGTACATGTTTGTCGAATGGTTTATTTGGTGCGGCATCATCAAGTCGCTGTTCTTTGCCTTTATCATTGCCAGCGTATCGGCATTCTTCGGTTACACCGTCGAAGGCGGTTCCATCGAAGTGGGCAAGGCGTCCACCGACTCCGTAGTATGCAGCAGCGTACTTATCTTATTCGCCGACCTAATATTAACTCAACTTTTAATGGGATGATTGAACTGAAAGGACTTTGCAAATCATTTGAAGAAAAAGAGGTACTGAAAGATATCAATGCCACTTTCGAGAATGGAAAGACCAACCTGATTATAGGGCAGAGCGGTTCGGGAAAAACCGTACTCATGAAATGTATCGTGGGTCTGCTGACACCGGACAAAGGAGAACTGTTGTATGACCACCGCAACTTCCTCGCCATGGGAAAGAAGGAAAAGAAAGCGCTCCGCCGGGAAATGGGAATGATTTTCCAAAGTGCCGCGCTGTTCGATTCCATGACGGTACTGGACAATGTGATGTTTCCACTGAACATGTTCAGCAACGATACCCTGCGCGATCGGACTCGTCGTGCCATGTTCTGCTTGGAGCGTGTAAACCTGATTGAAGCCAAAGACAAATTTCCCGGAGAAATCAGCGGCGGTATGCAGAAACGCGTAGCCATTGCCCGTGCCATTGCCCTAAACCCGCAATACTTGTTCTGTGACGAGCCGAATTCAGGACTTGACCCCAAGACCTCGCTTGTCATCGACGAACTGATACAGGATATCACCCGAGAATACAACATGACTACTCTCATCAATACTCACGATATGAACTCTGTAATGGGTATCGGAGAAAAAATCATCTATATCTACGAAGGACACAAAGAATGGGAAGGCAATAAAGACGATATCTTTACTTCCACCAACGAGCGGTTGAACAGTTTCATCTTTGCCTCTGACCTATTCCGCAAGGTCAAAGAAGTGGAGATACAGAACCTTGAAGGATAAGGCCTCTCCTCTCTCCGCTATTATCCATAAAAAAAAGTGTCCGGAACTACTGCCCCGGACACTTATCTTCATAAAACCAGTTAATAAAATTGAGTATATCATCACGATATATTTTATTACCGCAACAATACTATGTAGCAGCAATTTCAATTGTAGCCGCAAAGTTAGATAAACTATTCAATAAAAAAGTAACGGAAAACCGTTAAAGTTATATTTTCTCCTGCTACTGTACGCTGACCCACCCTTGTGAAACAGCCTTCACAACTAGATCTATCGCATTTTTTGCTCCAAATTTACTCAGCAATTTCTTACGAAAAGTCTCTACCGTATTTTCCGAGATACCCAACAAATGAGCGATTTCGTGCGTATTCAGTCCCTTTGCAACCGCCTGCAACACATCCTGCTCACGCTTTGTAGGGATATCCTTAGATTGCAAAACGGTCGATGTGCAATGTGATTTCTTACGGATTAAAGCAATGCGGGAGCAAAGATACGATTCTCCCAATAACACATTACGTATAGCACTAATCAGTTCCGATGCCGATGAAGTCTTCAGTACAATCCCATTCACCTTGCATTGCACCAGCCTGTTTATAATCCAGATTTCCTCATGCATGGTATAAACAATGATACGCGCATTTTCATTCTGCTCGCGGATCTTCGTTATCAAATCAAAGCCGGACATATCAGGCATACTCACATCCAAAATACACACATCATAGTTGTGTCTGCCAATCAGCTCCAGAGCCGCTCTGCCCGATGTAGCAACATTGGTCACTATCGCATCAGGCATTTTATTCACTATCTTGCTAATGCCCTCCAATATCAGACAGTGGTCATCGACCGCCAAGACTTCCGCCTTTACTTTTTTCTCCATAAATCGCTTTTCAAATGTAAACCGATATTTCTATACGGACACCCGCTCCCGGCATGGTATCCAATTTTATTTTACCTCCAATGATCTCTGCACGTTGCTGAATTGTTCTCAGTCCTACTCCTCTGCTCTTTCTATCGGGAACAAACCCTTTTCCGTCATCCGTCACCAACAGTGAAAGGCGTTTGCCTTCCAATGACAAGTCAACACAAATACATGTAGCCTCCGCATGCCTTATTGCGTTACCAACAGTCTCCTGCACAATACGATAATATTCAAAGCCTATCTCCTGTGGAACCTGTTTCCAGTCCACTCCCCCGGTAGAATGGTATTCTATTCTCGCTTCTTGTCCGGGCAACGCTATATGCAATATGTAGTCGGCAAGCATTTCATCAATAGTGGCATATTGGAAAACCGGCGGCATCAATTCATGCGATATATTCCGCAAGTGTTCCCGAACCTCTTTCAGCCTATCCAACTGCTCATCTATCATGGATGCATTACTTTCTTCGAACAACGAACGCATACTCATTTCAAATGCCAGCAGATTATTACAGACATCATCGTGCAAATCCTCCGCTATCCGTTCCCGCTCACTCTCCAGACCATCAATATATTTACGTGTCAGACGCTGTTCAGTCTCCTTCTGTAAAGCAAGAAACTGACGCTCTTTTTCACTGGCGGCCTGTGCCAGTTTTATAATACGCACTTTCTGCCGTTGCCGTACATACAATAGTACCAACAAGAGCACAAGAAGCAATCCCAATACAGAAACATAAAGAATACGACGATACATCAACTTCTGTTGTGCTTCTTCCTCATAAAGGTATTCGGAAACAACCGGATGTCCATCCTGTTTGTTTTGCAAAGTCATCGCAGCTTGACAACATAATGCAGAATTTTTCTCAGCTTCGCCCACCTGCCGACTTCCTGTCAGCAAGAACAACAAAAGCATACATAATGTCCCAAGCAGTTTCATTTATGTAACAATTAGAGTGTAGACAAATATAATTATAATATTCACACCAGCCTGATAAGCGGCAGCATTTCCTCGTTCAAACGAGCTGTCGGAATACGCGTCATACGATTTTCGTACACATCACGCGCCTCTTCCAATACCTTCAGAATACGCTGTTTGGTCAGTGCCGAAGCAAAGATGATAGGAAAATCCACAAACGGAGCGAAACGGTTGCGGATAGCATCTTCGAAAGTCTTCATCACCTTCACAGTCTTGTCCTTCACCAAGTCCCACTTATTCACCACAACCACCAGCCCCTTGGCATTCTTCTGTATCAAGGAGAAGATATTCAAATCCTGGCTTTCGATGCCACGCGTAGCGTCTACCATCAAAATACATACATCTGCATTCTCAATGGAACGAATGGAACGGATTACCGAGTAATACTCCAAATCCTCATTCACCTTGTTCTTCTTACGGATACCTGCCGTATCTACCAGGTAGAAATCAAAACCGAATTTATTGTAGCGGGTATAGATAGAATCGCGCGTGGTACCGGCAATCTCCGTCACGATGTTGCGGTCTTCTCCAATAAAGGCATTGACTATGGAAGACTTTCCGGCATTAGGGCGTCCCACTACTGCAAAGCGGGGAATATCCTCGTCCAGAATTTCATCAGATTCCTTCTTGAACTTGCTGACGATAAGGTCCATCATATCGCCCGTACCGCTACCCGTTACAGCAGAAATACAATAAGGGTCACCCAAACCCAAGCTATAGAACTCAGGGGCATTGTATTGCAGTTCATGATTATCAGTCTTATTGGCAACCAGCAACACAGGCTTCTTGGCACGACGCAAGATGGCAGCCACCTGCTCGTCGAGGTCCGTAACCCCGTTCATCACATCCACCACAAACAGTATCACGTCGGCTTCGTCCACCGCCATCAATACCTGCTTACGAATCTCTTCTTCGAAAATATCATCAGAGTTCACTACCCAACCGCCGGTATCTACCACGGAGAACTCACGTCCCAACCATTCGGTCTTTCCATATTGGCGGTCACGGGTGGTTCCCGCTTCCTCATTCACAATTGCCTGACGTGTCTTGGTCAGACGGTTAAATAATGTAGACTTTCCCACATTGGGACGTCCTACGATTGCAACTAAATTTCCCATAGTTCACACTCTTTGTTTTTTGCGACTGTCACAGTCGTATGAATAACTCTTAATCCAGCTGATAACCAAAATTACGCAGTTCCTTGTCCGAGCTGCGCCAATCCTTATCAACTTTCACAAACGTCTCCAGGAAAATTGTTTTCCCGAAGAACCTCTCCAAATCACGGCGCGCTTCGGTAGCCACTTTCTTCAAAGCCTTCCCCTGCTTGCCTATGATAATACCTTTTTGCGAATCACGCTCCACATAGATTACGGCACTGATATGAATCTTCTTTGCCTCCTCCTTAAACTGTTCTACCATCACCTCCACCGAATAAGGGATTTCCTTATCGTAGTACAACAGAATTTTCTCACGGATTATTTCGGTCACGAAGAAACGCGCCGGCTTGTCCGTCCACTGGTCCTTGTCGAAATAAGGAGGTGAGTCGGGCAACAGCTCCTTCACCCGCTTCATGACATAATCCACATTAAATTTCGAAGTAGCAGAGATAGGAATAATTTCCGCCTTCGGCAGCAATTCCTTCCATGCTTCCACCAGTTCCACCAGCTTTTCCTGGTTGCTTAAATCAATCTTATTGATAAGCAGCAATACCGGAACGTCCAAGTGTCCTACTTTCTCCACAAAATCATTATGCTTGTCGGGAGTCTCAACCACATCTGTCACATACAGCAACACATCTGCATCCGCCAATGCCGAAGTGGAGAAATTAAGCATGGACTCCTGTAACTTATAGTTTGGCTTCAATACACCCGGAGTGTCCGAAAACACAATTTGCATGTCATCCGTATTATAGATGCCCATAATCCGATGACGGGTGGTCTGCGCCTTGAAAGTGGCGATAGAAATGCGCTCACCTACCAAAACGTTCATCAATGTGGATTTGCCCACATTCGGATTTCCCACGATATTTACAAAACCTGCTTTGTGCATGACTTCAGTATTTGAATTGAGACAAAAAAACGCATCGAATCGAAATAGGATGCGTTTTTATCATATTATTATTTAGCAATAGTATGTTACTGCTTCTTTCCGTCGTATCCCCACTTCACATACACGGCTCCCCAGGTAAATCCTGCGCCGAATGCAGTGAAAATAAGGTTGTCGCCTTTCTTCAGCTTATCTTCAAAGTCCCAGATACAAAGAGGCAACGTAGCAGCACTGGTATTGCCGTAACGTTCGATATTAATCAGTACTTTCTCACGAGGAACTTCCAGACGATGTGCCACAGCATCGATGATACGAAGATTGGCCTGGTGCGGAATCACCCAGTCAATACTATCCTTTGTCAGACCGTTTTTCTCGGCAATGGCCGCGCTAACATCCGACATATTGGATACGGCATACTTAAACACAGTACGTCCTTCCTGATAAATGTAATGCATGTGGTTGTCTACCGTGAAATAAGAGGGAGGACAAACAGAGCCACCGGCTTTCATATGCAGGAAAGGCAAACCTTTGCCGTCGGTTCTCAGAATAGCATCCATAATACCTACATCCTCTGTTGTCGGCTCGAGCATGAAAGCTGCAGCACCGTCTCCAAAGATAGGACAAGTAGCACGGTCTGTATAATCAACCATTGACGACATCTTGTCGGCTCCCACAATGATAACCTTCTTATATCTTCCAGAACGGATGAAATTGGCCGCCGTCTCCATCAGATAGAGAAATCCGCTGCAGGCTGCCTGCAAGTCAAAAGCATATGCATTTTTCAGCCTTAACTTATCACATAAAATAGAAGCTGTAGAAGGGAAATGATAATCCGGAGTGGAAGTAGCTACAATCACCAGATCTATATCATCCGGATCCGCGCCAGTACGTTGCATCAGCTGTTTGGCAGCTTTACGCGCCATATAGGAACTACCTAACCCTTCTTCATTCAGGATACGTCTTTCCTTTACTCCGATACGAGTCATAATCCATTCGTCATTCGTATCCACCATTCTTGAGATTTCGTCGTTCGTCAAGACGTAATCAGGTACATAACCGCCGACTCCTGTAATTACTGCATTTATTTTTTCCATTAAACTTGTTTACTTATAGAACTACTGAAACAACGGTAGTCTAAAAAGGTTTGCTTATTAAATTACAAATCTTTTTAGACGCCCGATATTCAAGTATAAGTTTTAGTCAAACTGACCGTAATTATACGGCAGCTTCCTTTTCAACTGCAAGCTTACCACGATAGTAGCCACATGCACCACATACAGTGTGATATACATGCCATTCACCGCAATTCGGGCAAATAGCCAGTGTAGGAGCTACTGCTTTATCATGAGTTCTTCTCTTTGCAGTTCTTGTTTTTGACTGTCTTCTCTTAGGATGTGCCATTTTCTTTAATCTTTAATTGTTATCTAATATTTTCTTTAATTCGTCCCAACGCGGGTCTACCTGCGTTTCTTCTTCATTCATCAGCTCCACCTCTTCTTCCGGAGCAAATGTGTCCTCAGCCATATCATCATCCGGAGTAGTGCGCATATGCTTACTCAATTTGCTGGTCATTGCCTTGTTACACTTACCCGGAGCATGCACATGCTTCATGGGGATGGCCAAAGCTACAAACTCGTACATAAACCATGCTACATTAATCTCACCTTCCTCTTCGGGAATTACTATGAGATTGTCACCTTCTTCGGCATATTCATGACCGAACTTAACCAGCAGCTTATCTGTCGAGCTGACAAGCTGTTCCATATCGTCCAAACAACGGTCACATGGCACCCACACCATTCCGTCTGTCTGGAAGTTCAATTCGAAAGCACGAGATGTTTTCTTTACAACTAACACCACATTGACTTTACCCTTCTGCACTTCCGGTCCATCAATATTGGCAAAGAAAAGGTTGTCTAGCACAAACTCATATTTGCATGAATCTGCTTGCATACCTTTCAGGTCTATTTTGTATTTATCAAACTTTCCCAAAGCTTCTTTTTGTTTATTCGGGCGACAAAGATACGAATAATTATCCTCATTATGTAGTATTTAGAGTAAAATATTCATTTTTTTATGTTCATTTCACCCTGATATCACTACAAATCAGCAGAAAACTCATGGCCTAAAACACAAGAACAATCCATGCCGGCATCCAAGTATATGTAAAGATATAAAACGAACAAAGCCTCCGTATCCTTATCAGACACGGAGGCTTCTTCTGAAAACGGCGACTACCTACTCTCCCACTGTTACGCAGTACCATCGGCGTGACCGGGCTTAACTTCTCTGTTCGGAATGGGAAGAGGTGGAACCCCGGTGCTGTAGTCACCTGAATAAGGCAGACATGATGAGAAAAAAGTAAAGTGTCCATATATTGCTGAACGTATATACCTCCATACACGGAAGGCAAAAACTGGACGGGCAATTAGTAATGCTCGGCTATGACATCGCTGCCTGTACACCTGCATCCTATCAACGTCGTAGTCTACAACGACCCTGAGAAATCTAATCTTGTGGCTGGCTTCGTACTTAGATGCTTTCAGCACTTATCCAATCCCGACTTAGATACCCGGCAATGCACCTGGCGGCACAACCGGTAAACCAGAGGTCAGTCCAACACGGTCCTCTCGTACTAGTGTCAGAGCCACGCAAATTTCATGCGCCCACGATAGATAGAGACCGAACTGTCTCACGACGTTCTGAACCCAGCTCGCGTGCCACTTTAATGGGCGAACAGCCCAACCCTTGGGACCTTCTCCAGCCCCAGGATGTGACGAGCCGACATCGAGGTGCCAAACCCCTCCGTCGATATGAGCTCTTGGGAGGGATCAGCCTGTTATCCCCGGAGTACCTTTTATCCTTTGAGCGATGTCCTTTCCATACAGAAACACCGGATCACTATGCTCTAGTTTCCTACCTGATCGACTTGTAAGTCTCCCAGTCAAGCGCCCTTATGCCATTACACTCTGCCGACGGTTACCAATCGTCGTGAGGGCACCTTTAGAAGCCTCCGTTACACTTTTGGAGGCGACCACCCCAGTCAAACTACCCACCAAACAGTGTCCCCGCAACAACGGGTTAGAACTCAAATAATCAAAGGGCCGTATTTCAACAGCGGCTCCACGGACACTGGCGTGCCCGCTTCAAAGCCTCCGGCCTATCCTACACATCAATTACCCAAATTCAATGTTAAGCTATAGTAAAGGTTCACGGGGTCTTTTCGTCCCATCGCGGGTAATCGGCATCTTCACCGATACTACAATTTCACTGAGCTCACGGTTGAGACAGCGTCCAGATCATTACACCATTCGTGCAGGTCGGAACTTACCCGACAAGGAATTTCGCTACCTTAGGACCGTTATAGTTACGGCCGCCGTTTACTGGGGCTTCAATTCAATGCTTCTCTTGCGATGACATCTCCTCTTAACCTTCCAGCACCGGGCAGGTGTCAGGCTGTATACTTCATCTTTCAATTTTGCACAGCCCTGTGTTTTTGTTAAACAGTTGCCTGGACCTATTCTCTGCGCCTCGCCGTTAAGCGAGGACCCTTTATCCCGAAGTTACAGGGTCAGTTTGCCTAGTTCCTTAACCGTGAATCACTCAAGCGCCTTAGTATATTCAACCCGACTACGTGTGTCCGTTTGCGGTACGGGTACCTGCAGGATTAAGTTTAGCGGATTTTCTTGGAAGTATGATTACACGCACTATTGGATTGTTCTAAGAACGCTCCATACTATCAGGTTCGACTCTTGCTCCGGATTTGCCTGGAACAATCAGCATCTACACCCTTCAACGGACTATTCCGTCAGTCCGCGGCGCTGTCACGACTCCGTCTCCACGTCACTCCCACAGGTAGTACCGGAATATTAACCGTTCTGCCATCGGCCTCGCCGTTCGGCTGAGCCTTAGGACCCGACCGACTTACCCTGATCCGATTAGCGTTGATCAGGAAACCTTAGTCTTTCGGCGAGGGGGTTTCCCACCCCCTTTATCGTTACTTATACCTACATTTGCTTTTCCACACGCTCCAGCAAAGCTCGCGCTTCACCTTCGACGCAGAGTGGAATGCTCCCCCTACCGATGATTTCTCATCCCAAAGCTTCGGTAGAATACTTATGCCCGATTATTATCCACGCCAAACTCCTCGACTAGTGAGCTGTTACGCACTCTTTAAATGAATGGCTGCTTCCAAGCCAACATCCTAGCTGTCTTAGCAATCTGACTTCGTTAGTTCAACTTAGTATTCATTTCGGGACCTTAGCTGTTGGTCCGGATTGTTCTCCTTTAGGACATGGACCTTAGCACCCATGCCCTCACTCCTGACATAGAACTGACACGCATTCGGAGTTTGTCAAGACTTGATAGGCGGTGAAGCCCTCGCATCTTATCAGTCGCTCTACCTCATGCCAGTATAAGTCAAGGCTGCACCTAAATGCATTTCGGGGAGTACGAGCTATCTCCAAGTTTGATTAGCCTTTCACCCCCACCCTCAGGTCATCCAGAAGCTTTTCAACGCTTATTGGTTCGGTCCTCCAGATGGTGTTACCCATCCTTCAACCTGCTCAAGGGTAGATCACTTGGTTTCGCGTCTACTCCTTCCGACTATACGCCCTGTTTAAGACTCGCTTTCGCTTCGGCTGCAGATCTCAAGATCCTTAACCTTGCCGGAAAAAGTAACTCGTAGGTTCATTATGCAAAAGGCACGCCGTCACACCTTGAAGGAGCTCCGACCGCTTGTAGGCGCATGGTTTCAGGAACTATTTCACTCTTCTGTTCGAAGTGCTTTTCACCTTTCCTTCACAGTACTGGTTCACTATCGGTCGCTCGGGAGTATTTAGCCTTACCGGATGGTCCCGGCAGATTCACGCAGAATTCCTCGTGCTCCGCGCTACTCAGGATACCACTAGGCTTAGGTTGGCTTCGCATACGCAGCTATCATGCTCTATGGCTGTACTTTCCAGAACATTCTGCTCACCAACTTTCATGCCACAACGTGGTCCTACAACCCCACATATGCCGTAACATGGATGGTTTGGGCTGATCCCCGTTCGCTCGCCACTACTGGGGGAATCATTATTTATTTTCTTTTCCTGCAGGTACTAAGATGTTTCAGTTCCCTGCGTTAGCCTTCTGCTATGCAGAATGATTGGTCTTCAACCAACCGGGTTGTCCCATTCGGAAATCTCCGGATCAAAGGTTATTTGCACCTACCCGAAGCTTATCGCAGCTTATCACGTCCTTCATCGCCTCCGAGAGCCAAGGCATCCGCCATGCGCCCTTGCTTACTTTTTAGTCTTACCGACAACGTATGGTCGATATATACTTTCAGCTTTAACTTTACTTTTTTTTACGTTACATCATGTCAAAGATCGTTTTATCAGGGATTAACAATGGAATGTCAGCTGTTAAACGACAACGCCACTATTAATATGATAAGTGTGGAGAATAACGGATTCGAACCGTTGAAAACCCCCTGCGTGCAAAGCAGGTGCTCGATAGCCAGTTTTCAATTTTCAGTTTCAACTTTGAAGTAGTCCCAGGCAGAGTTGAACTGCCGACCTCTACATTATCAGTGTAGCGCTCTAACCAACTGAGCTATAGGACTGTCAGTCAAACCCTCACCCTTAAGGCTCGGCTTCTACTTTTCTCTTTATATTTCAATAAACAATACTTCGCAGTACAAGAGGTTCTTATGGAAGCAAACTTCAAGAACCAACGATATCTGTCGAGACGTCGCTCCAGAAAGGAGGTGTTCCAGCCGCACCTTCCGGTACGGCTACCTTGTTACGACTTAGCCCCAATCACCAGTTTTACCCTAGGGCGCTCCTTGCGGTTACGCACTTCAGGTACCCCCGGCTTTCATGGCTTGACGGGCGGTGTGTACAAGCGGGAACGTATTCACCGCGCCGTGGCTGATGCGCGATTACTAGCGAATCCAGCTTCATGGAGTCGGGTTGCAGACTCCAATCCGAACTGAGAGAGGCTTTAGGGATTAGCATCACGTCGCCGTGTAGCTGCCTTCTGTACCCCCCATTGTAACACGTGTGTAGCCCCGGACGTAAGGGCCGTGCTGATTTGACGTCATCCCCACCTTCCTCACATCTTACGACGGCAGTCTCGACAGAGTCCCCAGCATCACCTGATGGTAACTATCGATAAGGGTTGCGCTCGTTATGGCACTTAAGCCGACACCTCACGGCACGAGCTGACGACAACCATGCAGCACCTTCACAACTGCCTTGCGGCTGACATGTCTCCACATCATTCAGTTGCAATTCAAGCCCGGGTAAGGTTCCTCGCGTATCATCGAATTAAACCACATGTTCCTCCGCTTGTGCGGGCCCCCGTCAATTCCTTTGAGTTTCACCGTTGCCGGCGTACTCCCCAGGTGGAATACTTAACGCTTTCGCTTGGCCGCTTACTGTATATCGCAAACAGCGAGTATTCATCGTTTACTGTGTGCACTACCAGGGTATCTAATCCTGTTTGATACCCACACTTTCGAGCATCAGCGTCAGTTACAGTCCAGCAGGCTGCCTTCGCAATCGGAGTTCTTCGTGATATCTAAGCATTTCACCGCTACACCACGAATTCCGCCTGCCTCTACTGTACTCAAGACACCCAGTATCAACTGCAATTTTACGGTTGAGCCGCAAACTTTCACAACTGACTTAAGCGTCCGCCTACGCTCCCTTTAAACCCAATAAATCCGGATAACGCTCGGATCCTCCGTATTACCGCGGCTGCTGGCACGGAGTTAGCCGATCCTTATTCATACGGTACATACAAAAAGGCACACGTGCCTCACTTTATTCCCGTATAAAAGAAGACTCTCGTCCATTGACCAATATTCCTCACTGCTGCCTCCCGTAGGAGTTTGGACCGTGTCTCAGTTCCAATGTGGGGGACCTTCCTCTCAGAACCCCTATCCATCGAAGGCTTGGTGGGCCGTTACCCCGCCAACAACCTAATGGAACGCATCCCCATCGATGACCGAAATTCTTTAATAGT